>Ga0116172_10000173_pt1 | contig 69367 bp, 60 predicted proteins | sample AD_UKC083_MetaG_FD_89799 | JGI IMG/M metagenome (GOLD analysis project Ga0116172, IMG submission 89799) | Active sludge microbial communities of municipal wastewater-treating anaerobic digesters from USA - AD_UKC083_MetaG | ecosystem: Engineered > Bioreactor > Anaerobic > Digestate | place: USA... | reverse complement strand
AGTGGTTCAAACCCTCTTTCACTACGCGAGCTCGCAGTTCAAGGATTTGAAGATTTTCTTTTTTCATAACACCATCTACAGCCGCATCTGGGCCGATCCGCAGCGATATTATAAACCGCAGGACGTGGACGAACTCATGCGCTGGGATCCGGAGACGCGGGTCATCATCGTGGGGGATGCCAATATGGCTCCGTACGAACTCATGCATCCCAACGGCGCCATTTATGTTGACGCCAAACCGTCGGGAACCAGTATTGAGCGGCTGCGCTTCATCGCGAGTACCTTTCCCCACAGCGTATGGCTGAATCCCATGCCTTCTGACGAATGGTATTACAGCACGACAGTCAAGGCGATCAGACAGGTCTTCACCATGTACGAACTCACGCTCGATGGTCTGGAAAAAGCCGTTCAGTTCCTTACATCGTCCGGAAAATAGAATGCCTGCGGGCAAAGCATTTTTTGCTGATTACCGGGTTTTTCTTCGTCCGCTGTCCGGTGAAGGATTCCATTAAATCTTCCGGCAAATCAAAAAACAAAGAAACACTATACACTGCGCTAATTTTATTGTATTATACGCCATAATTTATAATACAGCGATGATGCGTCAACGGGAAAACATCCCGGTAGTTCAGTCATCTGATATTGGTTGAAAAATCTTCTCCGGAGGCATTTCTTGCTGATAGAAAAGAAAAGGGCTCTACGGGAAATAAACATTTCCGAAGAAATGTTTAATGAATTGTTAAACGTATTTGTTGAGCAGACCGAAACCGCTTTAAAAATACTGGAAAAAACCGTTACCCGTAAAAACTATGAGGAAATGCGCAAACAGGCGCACTTGATCAGCGGGTCGGCGGGAAACCTGCGAATAAGCGGAATTCAGAAGCTGGCAAAGGAAATAGAAGCAGGGGCAATGGAAAAAAGGGATATGCCTGATATCGAAGACCGTATCGGAAAATTGAGAACGAATTTTGAAAAATTGAAGAAGGAGGTTTCCGGTGAATAAAGCAAGAAAAATTCTTGTAGTGGATGATGACAGAGTATTTCTGAAACTGGTTGAAAATGATCTGACGCGAGAAGGTTTTGTTGTCATGACCGCTCAGAATGGAAAAGAAGCCATATCTCTGGCTAAAAAGGAAAAGCCGGCGCTTTTACTGCTTGATATCAATATGCCAGGCATCAGCGGAGGAGATGTCGGGAACATCCTGGGAAGCGATCCGCAGACCAGAGATATTCCCATCATATTCCTGACGGCTTTATTGACCAAAAAAGAAGAGGAAACCCGCAAAAATATGATCGGCCAGCATTTTTTTATGGCCAAACCGTATGATTTGAAAGCGCTGCTGAACGAAATATACAAGTTTATTTAGTCAATCTTGTTTGTCCTTTTTTAAAATATTTTTTTATACAATCAGCCGGCTCTTATAGCGCTGCGTATTGCAATGGGAAAAGATATCCGTTTCGTTTCATGGCGAGTCCGGGAAAAAAGAAGTATTTTTTCGGAAATTTAAAGATTGTCCAATACGCATTTCCCGGCCATTGAAAACAGTCATTCGGGTTGGTTTAAAGCGTTTCCCGGAAAAAATCTAAAGCAGGATGTAAATTCCGACTGGAAATAAGCAGAGAAGGATGATCATGGAAAAAATAATGACGTCGGAAATGACCGGCGCAAAATCCGAAACCGGCGATCCCCGAAAGCTGCGGGTGTTGATGATCGATGATTCGGAAGATGATGCGCTGCTGATCATACGACATCTGAAAAAAGGCGGATTTGAACCGCTTTATGAACGTATCGAAACCGCCGCCGCCATGACGCAGACTCTCGAAGAAAAGCAATGGGACATCATCATTTGCGATTATAAAATGCCGAAATTTAACGCGCCCGCGGCCATCACCCTCTTAAAACAGACAAAACTGAACCTTCCCATCATCGTTATATCCGGAGCCATCGGTGAGGAAACCGCCGCCGAGTGCATGCGCATGGGCGCTCATGATTATCTGATGAAAGACAATCTGTCCCGTCTTTGTCCGGCCGTCACCCGGGAGCTGGAGGAAGCCAAAATACGAGACCGGCAGAAACTGGCGGAATTGCAGAAGAACGCCGCGCTTGAATCGTTGCGCAAGAGCAAGGAATTATATTCAAGACTGATCGATACCATGCCGGATATCGTTGTTCGAACCAGCCTGGAAGGCACAGTTCTGTTCGTCAATGATCACGCTCTCCGGATCAGCGGTTATCAACGGGATGAAATTGAAGGCCGGAACATGGTATTGTTTGCGGCTCCCGATGACCGTGAAAGACTGATGAAAAACGCAGCGGTGATGCTTGATCACAAACTGGGCCCCAAAGAATATAAAGTCGTTATGAAAGACGGAAAGGTCATTCCCTTTGAAGTGAATGGCGACGTCATCCGTAACAAGCAAGGTGAACCGACCGGTTTTGTGTTCGTCTGCCGGGATGTCGGCGAGCGTAAACTGGCTGAAGAAATGCTGCAAAAGAGCGAGGAAAGATATCGAACCATCGTTGAGAATATTGAAGACGGGTACGCAGAGCTTGATCTGAAGGGTGATTTCATTTTTGTCAACGAAGCGCTCTGCCGGATAGACGGCTATCCGAAAGACGAATTAATGAAAATGAGCTACCGGGATATCATGGATGAAGAAAATGCCCGGAAAGTATTCGAGTCCTATAACCGAGTCTTCCTGACGGGTGAGCCGGAAAAAAATCTGGAATACGAAATATTCTCAAAAGACGGGCAAAAAAAATATCTGGATACGTCCATATCGGCTGTCAAGGACGAATCCGGCCAGGTGGTTGCTTTCCGCGGTCTTGTGCGGGATAGAACCGAGCGAAAAAAAGCGGAAGAAGAGCTTCGCCGGAGCGAAGAAAAATATCGGAATATTCTGGAAACCATCCGCGAAGGATATTTTGAAGTGGATCTGGCCGGCAATTTTATTTTCTTCAACGATTCAATATGCCGGATGTCGGGTTTTTCCCGGGATGAATTGATGGGGATGAATTACAGCCGTCTTTCGGCGAATGACGAAACCACCCGGAAAGTTTATGAAACGTTCAATCGAGTGTATAAAACACAACGGCCTTCGGAAGGCTATGACTGGCCGATAAAAAGAAAAGACGGTTCCCGAATATCCATAGAGGCCTCGATTATGCTGCGCAAGGATTTCTTCGGCGGCATCATCGGTTTTAAAGGCGTTATCCGCAATATTACCGAACGCAAACAGGCCGAGGAATTGCTACAGGCAAGCGAAAAGAAATACCGGGAAATCTTCAACGCCTCGTCGGAAGCCATTTTTATTCACGATGCAGAAACCGTGAAAATTATCGACGTCAATGATTCGATGCTCAGAATCTACGGCTTCAATTCCAAAGATGAAGTTCTCGGGTGCAGGGTCGTTGATTTAAGCGGTGACCCGCAGACAGGTACGGAAGAAGAAGTGTTGAGGCTCATCAAAAAAACGATCAATGAAGGGCCGCAAATATTTGAATGGCTGGCCCGCGGAAAAGACGGAACAACCTTCTGGATGGAAATGCAGTTGAAGAAAACCGATATCGGTGGTCAGGGGAGAATTCTTGCCGTCGGGAGGGATATTACCGAACGCAAACAGGCCGAGGAAGCCATCCGGGAAAACGAGTTGCGATATCGCTCGCTGTTCGATTATTCCATGGATGCGATCTTACTGACGCGACCCGACGACGGTACCATTCTTGATGCCAACAAGGCGGCGTGCCGGATGTTCGGACGCACAAAGCAGGAGATTATCGATGCCGGACGCACAGAATTGGTGGATACATCCGATCCCCGTTTGGAACAATTGCTCCAGGAACGAGCTCGAACCGGCAGAATGAGCGGCAGGCTTTTTCATTTCCGGAAAGACGGAACCCGCTTCACCGCCGAACTGACGTCATCTGTTTTTCCGGATAGAGCGGGAACTCTGCAGAGCTGCATGATTCTGCGCGATGTTACGGAGCGGGAGCAGATGGAAGTCGCGCTCCGGGAAAGCGAAGCGCGTTATCGCACCTTCATCGGCGCGACGGCCGATATCGTTTATCTCAAGGACAGTCAACTCCGTTACATTCTGGTCAACAAGGCCATGGAAGAAATGCTGGATAAAGACCAGAAAGACATCATCGGGAAAGACGATTTTCAGTTAATGCCGCCGCATGCGGCCAGCAAATTTCGGGCGAACGACGCACAGGTCGTGCGAACAAAATCGATCATGATTGTGGAAGAGCGCCTGGGTAAAAGAATATATGAGACAACCAAATTTCCCGTTCTGCTGGAAAACGGCGACGTCATTATCGGCGGCATTTCCCGCGACATCACCGAACGCAAGTGGGCCGGTGAGAGAATCGCCAGATCCGAGAAAAAATTTTCTGCGATCTTCCATCTCAGCCCTGATCCCATGGCCATTAACGACACCAAGACTCTGAAATTTATCGATGTGAACGAGGCGTTCACGAGCTGGACCGGTTATTCACGCGGCGAAGTCACCTCCGGCTCCCTCGGAGATTTCGATTTATTTGTCAATCCGAAAGAGCGCGAAATAATCATGAACGCATTAACGGATTCCAGAGAAATTCAAAACGCGGAGATGATGATTAGACGCAAAGACGGCAACATCCGCAATGTGCTTTTTTCCTCGCGGATCATTCAAATTGATAAGGAAAACTATATCTTGACCCTGGTTCACGACATTACCGAGCGCAAGCAGGCGGAGAATAAATTAAAGGAAACGGAGGAGAGATATAACGCCCTTTTTGAGCAATCGATCGATCTCGTTTTTGTCGTCGGTTTCGACGGGCGGTTCCTTGATGCCAATTCCGCCGCTCTTGATCTGGTCGGTTATACACGAGATGAAATATCGTCGTTGTCCATCATCAACCTTCTGGATGACGACCAGATACTCATTGCGCTGGAACTTATCCGGGAAATCAACGAATACGGGGTACAGCAGGGCCTGCGGGAGTTTCGATTGCGTCACAAAAACGGGACTCCTATTTATGTGGAAACTCAGGGCGCAAACATCATGTCCAACGGGAAACCGGTGGCCATACAGGGAATCGCCCGGGACATCACCGCGCGCAAGAAAGCGGAGGAAGAACTTCTTTCGCTGACCAGGCGGTTGAACGACATTATCGAATTCATTCCCGACGCAACACTGGTCATCGACCGCGACGGCAGGGTGATCGCCTGGAATCGCGCCATCGAGGAAATGACGGGTTTTACAAAGGACACCGTGATGGGCAAAGGCCATTATCAATACGCCATACCTTTTTACGGCCGACGCAAGCCCATGCTGATCGATCTTCTGGACAAAAGAGACAAAAAATTGGAAGTGTCATACAAATATGTAGAGCGCGGCAGCAAGATTTACGCCGAAACATATATCCCCGAACTGCGTAACGGCCAGGGGGCGCATCTGTGGGGCGTGGCGGCTCCGCTTTTCGACAAGGACGGAAATCGTTTCGGGTCTATTGAAGTGATCCGGGATATCACCGAAATCAAAGCCAAGGAAAAATCTCTCGAGGAAAGTCTCCGCAGCAAGGAAATCGCCGAAGAGGCCACAAAGGCCAAAAGCGCTTTCCTGGCCAACATGAGCCATGAGATCCGCACGCCGATGAACGGCATCATCGGTCTGGTCAATCTTGCCCTGCAGACCGATCTGTCGGAAAAACAGAGAGACTACCTGAACAAAATAGAATCTTCGGCGCAGGGGCTGCTGGTCATCATCAATGATATTCTCGATTATTCCAAGATCGAAGCGGACAAAATGAAGCTGGAAACACTCGATTTCAATCTTGAAGAAATCATGACGCATATTTCTGATATCATGTATCCGCACGCCGCGCAGAAAAGTCTGGATCTGTTCTTCCACATCGACAGGAATGTTCCCCTCGCGCTGAAGGGAGACCCCTTGCGTCTCCAGCAGGTGCTGATCAATCTGATCGGCAATGCCGTGAAGTTTACGGAAAAAGGCGAAGTGGTTGTCCGCGTCGAATTGTCCGACAAATTCAGGAGCGGCCGCAAAGATTATATCCGTTTGAAGTTTTCCGTCAAAGATACCGGCATCGGCCTGACGAAGGAACAAATGGGCGATTTGTTCGAACTGTTCACGCAGGCGGACAGTTCCGTCACGAGACGCTACGGCGGAACCGGTCTCGGATTGGCCATTTCCAGGCAGATCGTACAGCTCATGGGAGGGAAAATAGAGGCGGCAAGCGAAGCGGGGAAAGGCAGTGTCTTTACTTTCCTGATTCCTCTGGGGCTGGGAAAAAAGAAAAAGGCAAATCGCATGTCTCTCCCCGTAACAACCTTGAAAAACAAAAGAGCGCTGGTTGTTGATGAAAGTCCGACCGCTCGGGAAGTTCTTGCGGATTATCTGGAAAGTTTCGGATTTAAAGTTACCACCGCCGCGACAGGATCAAAAGCGTTGAAAATCCTGAAAGAGAAAACCGGCTTTCATCTTCTGCTTATCGAATTCAGAATGTCGGCCCGGGACGGCATCAAGACGGTCAGGACGATCAAAAAGAATGCCGCGTTAGCCGGGATTCCCGTCATGATGATCGTTTCGGAATCCCGTCAGGATGACGTCAGATCCGTTGCCGGGGAATTGGGCGTAAAATATTTTCTGAACCGGCCGTTTCATCGTTCAAACCTTTTTGATCAGATTATGAACATCTTCGGCCGCAAGATGAAAAAAGACATTTCCACGGTCAATGATCCGGTCAACGTTCATTCGAAGGAACAACTGGCCGGCAAGCGGATACTGCTGGTGGAAGACAATTTCATCAACCAGCAGGTCGCGCGCGAAATTCTTCAGAAAGCGGGACTCCGAGTCGTGTTGGCCGAAAACGGGAAAGACGCTCTGAATAAAATCAAGAAGGAAACCTTCGACTTGGTACTGATGGACATACAAATGCCCGAAATGGATGGATACCAGGCGACGAAGATGATCCGGCGGGATAAACGATTCAAATCGCTGCCCATCATCGCCATGACGGCTCAGGCTATGAGCGGAGACAAGGAAAAATGCCTGGCCGCGGGAATGGACGATTACATTGCCAAGCCAATCAGCGCGCAGGATACTTATCGCGTTCTGAACCGGTGGCTGCGGTAAAGCATCTCCTGACGGCTGCAACTGAAATATGAAAAATTATTTTTGTCTTTCTTCCTTTCCGGAAAAATAATCGGCAGAAAATATCCGGTATTCGATTGACAGAACTCTTCCGTCTGTTGTAGTTATCTTCGCCGGACGTCAGGCTAAAATTGGATAAGAGGTATAATCATGATCAGTCAGGAAGCGCAAAATGTATCGGCCTTTATGGCGTCGATGAAATTACCGGATATCAGCAATCTGCCCATTGAAGTATTGCGTCAGGGAATGGCAGGCATGATGTCGTTTGCCCTGCCGCCGGCCGGGTGCGTCATCGAACAGGTGAGCGCCGGAGGTCCGGAGGCCCTGTGGGTCAGCGCCGTTCAACAGAACGCACACAGCCCTGCCGCCATTTTATATTTGCACGGGGGAGCCTACTCCATGGGTTCTCCCCAGACCCACATCGGAATCACCGGATGGCTGAGCGAACTGTCGCAAATCAGGGTTTTGTCCGTGGATTACCGGCTGGCGCCGGAAAATCCCTATCCTGCCGCGATCGAAGACGCCGTCTCGGCTTATCGCTGGCTTTTACAACAGGGCGTTCCCGCCGGATCAATCGTCATCGGCGGCGATTCAGCGGGAGGCGGCCTGACCTTTGCGACGCTGCTGAAACTGAAAGAAAACGGCGACCCGCTGCCCGCTGCGGCATTTGCCATGTCGCCCTGGGTTGATCTTGATCATTCCGGTGAGACCATCGAAACAAAAGCCGATGTGGACCCCATGTTCACCAAACCCAGCATGGTTCATATGGCCAAACTCTACGCTCAAAATGCCGATTTACGCTCGCCGTTCATTTCCCCGCTGTATGGCAATTTGAGTGGACTGCCGCCGGTGCTGATTCACGTGGGCACAAACGAAATGCTGCACAGCGATTCGCTGCGCATGGCCGATGCCCTCAAAAAGGCGGGCGTCGATTGCACGATAACAGAATGGGAAGACCTGTTTCATGTTTTTCATTCCGTCGTTTACATTCCCGAAGCGAGAATCGCCAACGAAGAAATCGCGGCATTCATCAAAAAACATATTCATTTATAACTTTATAAAGAGAATTGTTTAATGCATTGCAACGCAGAGGTCGTAGGAGCACGTATTTTGGTATTTACAAATCAGACTAAAAAAGCTATCAATTTAAACAAGCAGCAATCGTTACATAAACATCATATTAATTTTTGTGTTGTCATTATATTAGATTCAGCAAAACAAACTAATAAGGTTAATAGAAAATGCTGAAACAATACTTGAACAATCTGCAATCAACGATCAACAAGGGTGATGCAAGAGAAGAAAGCTATTATAAACATCTTGAAGATTTAATCCTCAAATTTGCCGACATCAGTAAAACCAAAAAGATCAGCGTAACAATTCTACCGAAAAAAACCGAAGCCGGTAATCCCGATTTTCGCGTTTGGGACGGTAAAAACCATATTACCGGCTACATTGAAGCCAAGGACCCGTCCGTAACCAATCTAGATGTCATACAGGAAACGGAACAATTAAAACGATACCGCGACACGTTTCCGAATGTTATTCTCACCAATTTTTATGAATTCCGGTTGTACCGGGACGGCGAACTGATTAAAACGGCTGCCATTGCCCGGCCTTTTATTGCCAAAAAACTTTCAACTGTGCCTCCGCTGGAAAATGAAGACTCGTTTATAGACTTGTTCAATACGTTTTTTTCGTTTTCCTTGCCCCAGGTACGATCGGCCAAAACTTTGGCTTTGGAACTGGCTAAGAGAACGAAATTTTTACGCGACGAAGTCGTCAGCATTGAACTGGCGGAACGTGGCAAAACTGGAAAGAAAACTATCTTGGGATTTTATGAAGCCTTCAAACAATATTTGATCGGCACACTGACAGAGCAAACCTTCGCCGATTTGTATTCACAAACCATCACCTACGGACTTTTTGCGGCCAGAACCCGTTCTGATAATTCTTTCAACCGCGAATTGGCTTTCAAATACATTCCCAACACCATTGGAATATTGCGCGATGTTTTCCGGTTTATTTCTTTGGAAGAGCCACCGAAATCATTGCAGGTCATCGTCGATGATATCGCCGAAGTGCTCAACGTCGCCGACGTCAACAAAATACTCCATGACTATTATCGCGAGGGAAAAGGCAAAGACCCGATTGTCCACTTCTATGAGACGTTTCTGACCGCTTACGATCCGTCCATCCGGGAAAAGCGCGGGGTTTATTACACGCCCGAAGCGGTTGTCGGTTATATCGTGCGTTCCATTCATCAGATTCTAAAAACACATTTTAATCTTGCCGACGGTCTGGCCAGCTCGCAGGTCACGCTGCTGGACCCCGCTGGCGGCACGCTGACATTTCCCGCCGAAGCGTTGAAACTTGCCGTGCAGGAATATGCCGACAAATATGGCGAAGGCGGAAAGACCAAGCTTATTCGCAATCAAATCCTGCCTAATTTCTATGCTTTTGAACTTATGATGGCGCCTTATGCCATCGGCCATCTTAAAATGAGTTTTATGTTCGAGGAGCTGGGCTATCGATTGAAAGATGATGAGCGCTTTAATTTGTATCTGACCAATACGCTGGAGATGGAAGATCTTGCGCAGGTGGATATTCCGGGCTTGAGTTCACTCAGCGAAGAAAGCCATCTGGCAGGCCGTGTCAAGAAAGAACAGCCGATTCTGGTCATTTGCGGCAATCCGCCTTACAGTGGCATATCATCCAATATTAATGAGTGGACGGAAAAACTATTAAAACAAAATATCGACGGTGCAACGAGTTATTATGAAGTTGACGGAAAGCCTCTTGGTGAAAAGAAAGTATGGCTGCAAGACGATTATGTAAAATTCCTGCGTTTCGCGCAGTGGAAAATTCAGAAGGCCGGTTTCGGCGTTTTGGGAATGATAACCAATCACAGCTATCTGGATAATCCCACGTTTCGCGGCATGCGCCAGAGCCTGATGAACACGTTTAACGAAATTTACATCCTTGATCTGCACGGCAACAGCCTGAAAAAAGAAACGACGCCCGAAGGCGGCAAAGACGAAAATGTTTTTGATATCAGACAGGGCGTTGCTATATCGCTATTTATAAAACAGAGAGGTAAAAAAGGATGTGATGTTTATCATAGTGATCAATATGGCTTGCGCGAGGATAAGTACGATTGGCTAGATTCGAATGATTTTAAACAAAAAAACTATGTAAAGATTAAACCGGCAAGTACTTGGTATTTCTTTGTTCCACGAAATACTGGAAAGATTGAAAATTATCTCACATGGAAATCGATACCGGAAATTATCCCGATTAATGTCACAGGTATAGTGACCGCAAGAGACGGATTTGTTATTGATGATAATATCAATGTCTTGAGAAGTAGAATCATGCAATTTCGCAATTTAAAAACAAAGGATGAATTTATTCGTACAGCCTTCCATTTGAAGGATACCAGGGGTTGGAAACTTAAGGATGCACGGCAACAATTAGCTGAAGATGAAGATTGGGATAAATATTTTCAAAAAATTCTCTATAGACCATTTGATATAAGAGATATCTACTTCACACCCAAGATGGTTGATTGGGGACGACCTGAGTTTATGCGTCATATGTTACAAGATAACTTGGGATTAATTGTTCCTCGACAGTTTAAGGAAATATTTGGTGCTTTAGTAACTCAAAATATAATTGGACACAAAACTGTTAGTGCATACGATATTAATTACTTGTTTCCTCTTTATCTATACAAAGAAAAGATAACTAAAAAATCACATTTTCATACTCTCATGCTTTTTGAACCGGAAGCGGATTACGGAGGGAAAGACAAAATTCCCAACATTGACAAGGCTGTTTATGAAAAGCTCAACAAAACGTATAAGAAAGAACTGACGCCGGAAGAAATTCTTTATTACATTTACTCAGTCTTTTACAGCAATATTTACCGCGAGAAATACGCCGAGTTTCTGAAGATTGATTTTCCCCGCGTGCCGTTTACAACCGACTATAAAGTATTCAGCAAGATAGCTGATTTGGGCAAAAAACTCGCTGATCTGCATTTGATGAAAAGCGATGCGCTCAATAAACCCATTGCCAAATATCAGGGCACGGGGGACAACGACAAAATCGAAAAGATTGTTTACTCTGCGGAAGAACAGAGAATTTATATCAACAAAGAAAAATATTTCGATAATGTTTCGCCGGAGTTATGGAATTACCAGATCGGCGGTTATCAGGTCTTGCATAAATATCTCAAGGACAGAAAGGATCACACCATGGATGATCCGCGTTATTACTGCCGGATTGTAACGGCAATCGACAAAACCATTACCCTGCAAAATCAAATTGATGAAATTTATGAGAATGTTGAAAAATCACTGATTGAATTTTAATCATCTCAGCGAAATTGAACTGCACTAGAAATACACCAGCCTCTTTGCACTGGAAAAACCCAAGCGCCGTAAGAAAGGCTGAAATTATTATCTGACAAATCGACAAACTGGTTTACGAACTCTACGAACTGACGGACGAAGAGATAAAAATAGTTGAAGGACAAACATGACATCCCGCCGTGAAATGAAATCGTGGGCCAGTGGAATAGCAAATATTTTTACCTGTTCCGCTAACCATTATGCATGGCTTGCCTGCCATCATCGTTTGGAACGGATAACAATAGATCTGATTAATCTGCACATTACTCCGCCGGAATTTGACATTGAGCGAAATAGAATACTAGCCGGTTATTGCAGAGATTGTCTGTTTCGAAATATGCAGCAGTTAATACCGCCTGCCAACATTACGGAAGCAATACTTGTTGCAGATTTTGAAATCAGTAGAGTGGTTGAAGGCGGGAATATTCCATTGACGACCACAGTTACGCTTACCGATGAACGGGGCAAAAAGTGGATTTGTGCATTAAAAGATAACGGCGTACTGGCTCAAAAGTAAGAAATAAATCTGCTTGATAAAATTAATTATTACACATTTTATATTGCCGGATAGAAAGAAGCGCAAAGAGAAGATTGTTGATAGAGAATGGGAATAAAAAACGGCATGCGGTGGGGCCTCCCACAAACCCCACTTTACGCGCCCCCGCTGGAAGCGGGGTGCTACGGCCGGGAGAATATTACCGTGTTACACATGCCTGGAAAAAAATAAGCGCGCTATAAAAAACGACCAGATGCAGAAGCCAACTGCGCCGGGGATAAAAACATAATGTGTATCGGCAACCAGATGCCAAAAAATAAGATGCGCGAAGAGAAAAGCCATTATTCCGCCGGCGATATAAAGCAGCGTGCCGAGAATCCAGACGCCCTTGAGCCGGATGATTCCGTAAGCGGCGGCGCAGCCGACTGCCGCGCCGATAAGAGAGGCAAAGAAGAGGTCTAATTTCATGATCGTTGATTCCCCGCGTTGTGCAATCGACGTGATGAAAGGCGTTTTGCCCGTGTCCCTAATGTGGTTACAAGTTTAGGCAATGCATGCAAAGAAGTCAAGAACGACTTTGGTAACATGAACAGACAGGTCTCTGCTGAGTTTAAGTCTCAGACTACACTTATTAACAAGATGTCCGAAACGATCATGGAGACCGAAAAAGAATCATGAAAAATCGGCTTGACATGTCGAATTTTCAAGGTAGGTTCAATCTTGCCGACAAGCAAATCGACAGACTGGTTTACGAACTTTACGACTTGACAGAAGATGAGATCAAAATCGTCGAAGGAGGCGCCTAATATGAAAGTATTATTAATTAACGGCAGTCCCAATAAAAAAGGATGTACCTACACAGCCCTTTGTGAGATCGAAAAGGAATTGAACACCTCCGGCGTTGAGACGGAAATATTCCACATCGGCAAGAAACCCATCCGGGGATGCACCGCCTGCGCGAAATGTCTGGAACTGAACAAATGCGTGTTTGACGATGATGTGGTGAATGTCGCGCTGGATAAGGCCGAAAAATCGGACGGCTTTGTTTTCGGCTCTCCGGTGCATTACGCGGGAGCTTCCGGTTTTATAACATCATTTCTGGACCGTTGTTTTTTTGCGGGCAGCGACAGGTTTGCCTTCAAGCCCGGCGCGGCAGTCGTCAGTTGCCGCCGCGGCGGCGCTACCGCGGCGCTGGACCAGCTCAATAAATATTTCACCATCAATAACATGCCGGTTGTTTCATCGCAGTACTGGAATATGGTTCACGGCAACACGCCGGAGGAAGTCGTGCAGGATCTGGAAGGCATGCAGATCATGCGGGCGCTGGGACGGAATATGGCCTGGCTTTTAAAATTAATTCAAGCGGGTAAAAAAGCAGGGATTGTGCCGCCGGAACCGGAAGAGCGGATTTGGACAAATTTTATCAGATAATCAGGAGTTATGTTTGATGTTTTCGCATGAGATCGTTACAGAAATTGAAATCGACGCGACAGCGGAGCGTGTCTGGGAAGTGTTGACGGACATTGATTCCTTCCCGGAATGGAATCCAATGATCCGGTGGGCGAAAGGGGAGGTGCGTCCGGGGGCTCGGCTGACGGTGCACTTTGAGCCCGAGGGCAGCAGAGGCTACACTTTTACGCCGAAACTACTGGCTGTTGAACCCAATCGCAAGTTGCTCTGGCTGGGATATCCGAGGCTGCCCAAGCTCATTGATCTGGAGCATTATTGGATCATTGAGCAGATAACAAAGGGGAAGGTCCGCTTAATACACGGGGGCGTTATCTACGGCTTGCTTACCCCCTTCGGCCGGAAAATATTTGAGTATAAATCCAGAGGCCCGTTTGAGGCAATGAACCGCGCTCATAAAAAGCGCGCAGAGTTGAAAACGATTTGATGCGCAATCGGGAAGATGGTTTTAATGTTGACCATAATCCCGCGATCAAAAGGACAGGGATGAAGTTCAAGGCAGAAGGCGATTTCGGCGAGGGGATAACCGTTGGGGGGAAACATTTCTATCCCGGTTATATCGTCAAGGGCCGGGAAAAGAATTTGATGATCGATGCCGGCATTAATATGATGGGACCGGCGTATATCGCTTCGCTGGAAAAGGTATTCGGGGATAGAAACGCCCTGGACTATGTTTTTGCGACGCACTCCCATTTCGACCATCTGGGCGCGATTCCCTATCTCAAAAGAAAACTGCCCCGTCTGCAGGCGGGCGCGTTCCAGCGCGTCGGAGACCTGATGAAGAAGAAATCCGTTCTGGATCTGATGATTGCATTAAGCGAATTACAGAGAGGATTGTTTCAGGAGATTGTCAAAGACGAAGATGTGCATATCGAGGCGGTGGATTTTCAAATCAATCTCAAAGACGGAGACCGGTTTGATCTCGGCGGCCTGACCTGCGAGGTTCACGAGGTTCCGGGCCACACCGGCGACTCGCTGGCGTTTTTCATTCCCGAAATAAAGGCACTCTTCGCGGGGGAAGCTTGCGGCATTCCCGAAGGGGATAAAGACGGTGAGGTGCAGGTCGAATTTCTGTCTTCTTATGACGACTACGTCGCGTCGCTGGAGAAACTGATCGGGCTTCAACCGAAGCTGATTGGCATGGCGCACATGTGGGTTTTTACCGGCCGGGATGCGACAGATTTTTTGCGGCAATCCCTGGAAGCCACGCCGCGCTATCGGACGCTGATCGAAACGTATCTTGACGCCGCAAACGGCAATGTCGATGAAGCGGTGCAATGCATGGCGAAAAAGGAGTACGATGAAAAAGGTACGATTCTGCAGCCCAGAGAATCGTATGTTCAAAACTTGAAAGCGCAGGTGCGGCGCGTGGCGTTCCCCTGAGGGCTCCATGAACGTTGCCGCGCAACCGGGAAAGAAAATTATCGCAATTGCATTCCCGATATTGCTTTTTTATTCAAATTGTATAAGAAAGATACCGGCTTCTTTGCGCCTCAGAGGTTCAACCGCCGCGCAAAGGGCTGAAAATGAGTTCTCGGAATCAAAGCAGTTCAAAATGCATACAAGGGGGGTATTATGAAAAAAATTTTAATCGCGTGTGTTGTTATTGTTCTTCTTGCGGGTATTTCTTTTTATGTTATGAACAGCGGCTCTTCAAAAGAACCTGCCGCTCCGGCCGGCATGGTTTCCTCTGCCGCTGACCCGACGCAGCCTGTGGCGGAAACGGCCTGGACGCCGTCCAAGGATAATCCTTACATGTTGCTGAAAAACGTCAAATTCAGATTTACGGAGGATATTTATTTCAACGTTCACAATATGCTGTCGCTGACGGAGCCGAACAAACCCTACGAATACGTAAACATGAACGACGGAAGATCCTTCATCATTAATATTATTTCGGCGCAATGCTCTCTTGATCCCGTTGTGATGGAGACTCTTTTCAATAATTATGTTTTGAATTACGAAGGCTCGCCTTTGAAAAAACTGAAGATTTCGATGGCGGAAATGGACGTCGACGGCGAAAAGATCCCCACGCTTCAAATCAGCGGCATGATGAGAATGGGCGTGTGGCTTCCTTTTGAGATGACATCGCGCGTCGGACTGGAAAAATCAACCAATCAGATGACAATTGAAGCGCTGAAAATTAAATCGGTCGGCCTGCCGTTTGTTAAAAATCTGATGGACATGTCCGGCATCAAACTCGAAACGCTTTTATCCATCAAGCCGGGTCGGGGATTGTCGATCGTCAAAAACACAATGTATGTTGATGCCCTGAATCTGACGCCTCCGCCGAAACTGGCCGGTACCATTCAGGATGTCAAGGTCAATCTGAAGAATAGCTCCGTTGATCTGCAACTGGGGCAGGCAAAGCCTGCGGACGTCAAATACACTCTGCTCGTTCCGGAAGCGAAGAACTATATTTACATATTTAACGGTTCTTTGATCTTCGGGAAGCTGCTTTCATCCAACGGACGGCTGCAACTGGTGGACGCCAACCCGTCGGACTATTTCGATTTTTATCTGAACAAATATTTGTTGCAGCTCAGCAAGAGCGACATCAAGATGACGGAGGATGCCGCGATGGTTGTTAACACGCGGGACTTCCAGTCTATCGTTAAACAGTAAGCGCACCGAACCCATAGAGCGGGATTGCCGTCGCATGACGGCGGAGGCTTCGCTATGACGAATCGGACCATGTTGCATTCCCGGATAGTCACGATAATGCAACACGATGTTAATGGGTAAAGTGTTACGATGAACGGCAGACATCAAAGAGGTTGTCGCTATGAAAGACGATACTTTTGCTTTTTCCGCTCCGGACGGAGTGCGGGTGTTTGTTTATAAATGGCTGCCTGATGATGTGGCTGCCGTGAAAGGCGTTGTGCAAATCGCTCATGGCATGGCGGAGCACGCGGCGCGATACGGGCGGTTTGCCGAAACGCTGACAAAAGCGGGATATACCGTTTTTGCCAACGATCACCGGGGACACGGCAAGACCGCCGGCGCGCAGGAAAATGTGGGTTATTTCGCCGATGAGAACGGCTGGGAAAAAGTCGTGGGCGATATGCATACGCTGACCGGCATCATTCAAAAGGAAAATCCGCAGAAACCTTTCTTCCTTTTCGGCCACAGCATGGGGTCGTTTCTTTCGCGACATTACGCGATGCTTCATGGCCGCGAACTTTCGGGCCTTGTTTTGTCCGGCACGGGCGGTGATCCGGGTTTTATCGGCAGGATGGGTCTTTTGATTGCGCGCATGGAAGCGAACCTGCGCGGGAAAAAAGCAAAAAGCGGATTAATGAACAAGCTGTCGTTCGGCGCCTTCAACAAAGCTTTCCAGCCCAACCGTACGGATTACGACTGGCTTTCCCGTGATCAAGCCGAAGTGGATAAATACATCAGCGACCCGTGGTGCGGCGAAGTTTTCACGACCGGTTTCTTCTGCGACATGCTGGGCGGCATTTCCTTTATCAATAAATCGGCAAATATCGGGCGGATTCCGAAGAATCTGCCCGTCTATATTTTCTCCGGTTCGAAAGATCCCGTGGGCGCGAACACCAGAGGCGTCTCTCAGGTTTACCATGCGCTCAGGAGCGCGGGGATCGGCGATGTAACGCTGAAATTTTATGCGGACGGTCGCCACGAGATGCTCAACGAAATTAACCGCGACGAAGTGTTCAGCGATGTGATTGCGTGGCTGAACAAACATCTGACGGCCTGATATTCCGTATCCGCTCAATGATGCTGTCATTGTATCTCGATGCAGGAGAACGTATTTTCGTCCGGGGGTGTATTTTGATGAATAGCGCCTTGAAGAGAGATGATTCTCTTGACTATGCCCCGGGTTTTCCTGTAAAATCAAATAAACGCGTTACATAACCTGTCCCAGGATTAACAATGGCAGTACAAATTCCAAGAAAAAAAACGATTTTTCTTGTCCGGCTGATGGTTATTATTACCACGGCCTATTTTATTCTCCTTTCACCGGTGGCGGGCAAAGATCTGGAAATTTACGGATATCTTTTCATCGCCGTTTATCTGCTGACCAATCTGATTGTCGCATACATTCCGGCAAAATATTTTCATGACGACAGGGTTTTTTACGGTTTTATCCTGTGCGACAGCATTCTTCTGCCGGCGGGAATTTATTTTTCCGGATATATCGGGTCCGATTTGTATCTGATGTTCTTCTTCATTATCTCATTGACGACCATGAGTTCCCGTTTCGGGTATCTGATGATCAACACCTTCTTGTTTTCCTTTATCTATCTCTGGCTTCTGTATGAGAAGGGAGCCCTGACCGGTCCGAAATCCGGCGGTTATTTGATTCAGATTCCTTTTATTATTGTCATCGCGATTTTTTACGGATATCTGATTACAACCCGCCTCAAAGACAAGGATGCGCGGATTAACGAGGCCCGGCAGCGATATGAGCAGGTTGTCCAGGCGACCGACGTTCTGATGTGTATTGTCGATCATGACGGAAAATTGCTGTTCGTGAACAAGAAATTTGCTGAATTTTACGGCTATGCGGATGAAAACAGTCTTGCCGAGATGATGATAACGCAGATTTATAAAGAAGATGAAACCGTGGCGGAACAATCCCTGGGCCATGTGCAGTCCGTGTACGAAAAGAACGATGTGGAACGTTACGAATCCTATGATAAAAAAAATAATATCTGGTTTGCCCATACGCTCGGTCCGATCAGAGAAACCGGCACCGGCGCGGTTTCCGCGGTCTGTATCATTTCCAAGGATATCACCGACCGGATTGAGAGAGAGAAGAAATTGAACAATACAGTTGAGTTGCTGATCAAAACGCGCGATCAGTTGATTCAGCAAGATAAAATGGCCGCGCTCGGACGCATGGCCTCAGGCATCGCTCACGAAATCCGGAATCCTCTCGAAATCATTTACATGGGCGTTGACTATCTGGAAAACAACATCTCCGGCGCTGATCCTCAGGTCACGGAGTCTGTGGAAAAAATATATAAGGCGGCAAACCGCGCCGATAACATCATCAAAAACATATTATCTTTTTCCAGAAAATCGGAATGCAAAATTACGAAAATTCCCATTTGTCAGTTGCTGGACAATACGCTGTCCCTCGCGCAGCAGGCCATCAAGAAGGGAAAGGTTGCCGTCCGATGCGAGTATGAGAATAAATTGCAGGACGTGGCCGGCGATTATAACATGCTGGAACATGTTTTCCTGAATCTCTTCAACAATGCCGTTGATGCCATGAAAGACAGTCAGGAGCGGGTCCTGACTGTGCGCGCCTACAGAAAACAGATCACCGAAATCGGATATAAAACCGGTTATCGTTATACCGATTATTTTAAAATAGGTGAACATAAGATTGTTGTGGAAGTATCGGATACCGGAAAAGGCATTTCGAAAGATGATATGTCGAAAATATTCGAGCCGTTTTTTACCACCAAAGCGGTCAATGAGGGAACCGGTCTGGGACTCAGCATCGTGCATATGATTATGGAACGCCTGAGCGGTACGATTGATGTTGAAAGTATGGAGAATCAGGGAACGACTTTTTATGTTAACATTCAACCTGAAATTATAGAAGCGAACGCGATGGAGGTTCCGTATGACAGAGAATATAAAAGTTCTGGCCATTGATGACGAGGCTGATTTCTGTTACTTCATTAAAAAAAATCTTATGCAATCTGGGTTGTTCGATGTTATTGTCGCAACGAACGGTTCGGACGGAATAAAACTGGCAAGAAAAGAAAAACCGGATATCATTCTGCTCGATCTGTTCATGCCCGATATGCCCGGGGAGGATGTCGCGGCCGCTCTGAAAGAAAATCCTTCCACGGCGGATATTCCAATTCTTTATATTACGGCTCTGGCCTCCAATGACGACATGATTGACGGTGAGAATAATAAAATGGGCGACAACTATATCATGCCCAAACCGATCAGAACCAAGAAACTGATTCAAACCATCATGAAGATCCTGGGACAGAATTCATATTAACGGGAATCTTTGCTTCAAACTGTCCTTCGTGTAGGGGGGATACATGGACGGATTAACCATTAAAGGGAGCGTTTCATAAAGCGGAGAACGTATCTATCTTTTCTCCTTTGTTCCTTTTGATTTTGCCTTCGCTTTCCAGATAAAGCAGATGGGCAATGGCTTCGCCGACGGCAAACCATTTCTGAGCGGTCGGAAACTGCTGCCAGTTTTCGCAATCAATATCCCAGGTCATGCCTGCCGCAATATCATAAGCATTCATTGTGCTTTTACCTAAAACCTCAAGTACTTCATTAACTCTGGATTCGTGATGATGTTTGATTTCATCTACCCGTCCGGCAAGATCGGTAAAGAAGTTACGATGCCCGGGCAGGACAAGTCGGACAGGAAGATTTCTGATCTCATCCAGACTTTTCATATAATTTTTGAGGGAGTTGACTTCATAAGACCAGGACTCGATATGCGGCGTTATGTCGTATAAAACATGGTCTCCGGAAAAAAGAATTTGTTTTCCTTCTTCATAGAGGCAGATATGTCCCGCCGTGTGGCCGGGCGTCAGCAGGCATTTAAGGTTGAAGCTTCCGATATGAATGACGCTGCCGTCATCCAGCATGGTGAATTCGGGAATTTTCTTCGGACTGTATTTTAAGCCGGGATGGCTTTCCATGGCCCTGATGAGTTCTTCGAGTTGAAATCCGCTGCGCAGAGCGTAATCCAGCATTGCCTGCCAATTGATATTTTCGTTGAATATTTCGGAGTCGATTCTGCTGAAATAAACCCTGCTGGTATCGGTGAACAGCCGGGAAACCAGCCCCGTGTGATCGGAATGCATGTGGGTCAGCATAAAATCGGTTTTGGACAAGTCAATCTCAAGGTCATGCAGACCTTCCTGCATGGCGTCAAAACACACGCTGCGATTGAATCCGGTGTCGATGATCAGGTTCCGGTCGGGGGATTTGAGGACATACGAATTAAGGTCTTTCAGCGGGCTGTTCGGCAGTGGTATGACAATCCGGTAAAGGTCGGGCAAAATTTGTTCAAACATTGGAACACTCTTATAATTCAATTAATTATATACGATATTTGATTAGCACGTTTAACATCAATTAACAAGTTTTCAAGTAATAATTTTTATGAAAAATTATTACTTGACATATTGCGCCGCAACATGTATTAAGCGCACCTTACAAAAGCTCGTTTTTGGTGGATGCCCCATCTGGAAGAGAGTCAACCAGAGGGGGTTTTTGTTTAGTGAGCCAAGCTGAAAACGAACGAAGTGAAGTTTGAAGCGTAAGGCGAACTATCCCCGAAAGTAACAGCGTGGGATGAGTGAGCCAAGCTGAAAACGAACGAAGTGACGAATAGTATGAAAATAGTTATTATCAAAAAAGGAAAATGTGATGAAATTCGATGATCAGAAAATACGCAATATCGGCATAAGCGCTCATATCGATTCGGGCAAAACCACGCTGACCGAAAGAATTCTTTATTATACGAAAAGAATCCACGCCATTCATGACGTCAAGGGGAAAGACGGCGTTGGCGCAACCATGGATTCCATGGAACTGGAAAAGGAACGCGGCATTACCATCGCCTCGGCGGCCACGTATTGCGAATGGAAAGGCCATGAAGTCAACATCATTGATACGCCCGGCCACGTCGATTTCACGATCGAGGTGGAGCGCTCTCTGCGCGTTCTGGACGGAGCGATTCTGGTTTTATGCGCGGTGGGCGGTGTTCAGTCCCAGTCCATTACCGTTGATCGTCAGATGAAGAGGTACAAGGTCCCCTGCATTGCTTTCATCAATAAATGCGACCGCAGCGGCGCTAATCCCTTCCGCGTCATCAGTCAGTTGAGAACAAAACTCGGGCACAATGCCGTGGCGATGCAGATTCCCATCGGTCTGGAAAATAATTTACAGGGTGTTGTGGATCTGGTCGGCATGAAAGCGCTTTATTTCGATGGCGACAACGGCGAAATCATCCGTGAGGCGGATATTCCCTCCGATCTTCTGGATGAGGCCAGAGCGAAAAGAGAAGAATTGATTGACGCGGCTTCGTTGTTTTCCGACGACTTGACGGAAGCGATTCTGGAAGAACGCGAAATCAGCTCCGATTTGGTTTACGCCGCTTTGCGCAAAGGCGCCTTACAACGCGAAATTACGCCCGTTTACATGGGGTCAGCCTACAAGAATAAAGGCGTCCAGCCGATGCTCGACGGGGTAACGTATCTTCTGCCCTGTCCGTCGGAAATTGAAAATGTGGCGATTGATATGGATAATAATGAAGAGACAACCGTGTTGAGCAATGATCCGGACAAACCGATTGTCGCTCTGGTCTTTAAGCTGGAAGACGGGCAGTACGGACAATTGACGTACATCCGCGTTTATCAGGGAACGCTGGCGAAAGGCTCGACGATTGTCAATGTTCGCACCGGCAAGAAGGTAAAGGTCGGCCGTGTTGTGCGCATGCATGCCGATCAGATGGAAGATGTCGAATATCTGCATGCCGGCTACATCGGCGCTTTGTTCGGAATCGAATGTTCTTCGGGAGACACCTTTACGTCTCCGGAGGTGAATCTGACCATGATTTCGATGTATGTGCCCAAACCGGTTATCTCACTGGCTATCGTGCCCAAGGACAACAAATCGCAGGTGGCGATGGCCAAGGCCCTGAACCGGTTCGCCAAGGAAGATCCGACGTTCAAAACATTTGTTGACAATGAAACCGGCGATACCATCATTGAAGGAATGGGCGAACTTCATCTCGATATTTACGTCGAAAGAATGCGGCGTGAATATGGCGCCGATGTAACCACAGGCAATCCCCGTGTGGCTTATCGAGAAACGATCACGCAGCGCGCCGAATTCAATTATACGCATAAGAAACAGACAGGCGGCGCCGGCCAGTTCGGGCGCGTGGCGGGTTTTCTGGAACCGATTTCCGATGCGGAATTTGTTTTTGAAAATAAAATATTCGGCGGCGCGATTCCCACGCAATATATTGCGGCCTGCGAAAAAGGGTTCAAACAGAGCATGGCCAAGGGACCGAAGCTGGAATTTCCGGTTACCGGCGTGAAGGTTGTCATTAACGACGGCGCATCGCATGCGGTGGATTCCTCGGATATGGCTTTTCAGGCGGCGGCGAGGGGCGCTTTCAAGGAAGCGTATCTGCGGGCCAAGCCGGTCATTCACGAACCGATCATGAAGGTCGTTGTGGAAACACCGGCTGAATTTCAGGGACCGGTCATGGGGCTTTTAAATCAGCGCCGCGGCATGATCATCGGTTCTCAGGATGAAGATGTCATGTGCGTCATTGAAGCTCAGGTGCCGTTGGCGGAAATGTTCGGGTTCTCGACCATCCTGCGTTCGGCTACCCAGGGCAAGGCGCAGTTCACGATGGAATTTGCGATTTACCGGCAGGTTCCGCAGTCGATTGCGGAAAAGATCGCTCTGGAAGCGGCGCAGAATAAAAAATCTGCCGCGTAAAAATAAAGATGTTAACGATCAGCGTTGCCCTGAAAAGGGAAAGTAATGTCATCCATTTAACATATAAGGATATTCTCATGATAAAAAAAGAAATGATCTACCGCAATCCGCTTGTCAATCTTGGTTATGATAATGAAGATATTTTACCCGTGGGAGGCTTCGGCGCGGTGCTGGCTCACGCCGGTGTCGGGAAAACCGCCCTGCTTGTTCAACTGGCTTTAAATGGGATGTTGCGGGAAAATTCCATTATGCACGTCAGCCTCAATGACGCGGTCAGCAAAGTGGATTTATGGTACCAGGAACTGTTCCACGATATCGCTGAAAAATTCGGCATTGCCGAGATTAATGAATACTGGGATAAGATCCAGCCATACCGTTTTATCATGACCTTCAAGGTGGAAGGTTTCAGCGCCCCGAAACTGGAAGAGAGACTGACCGATCTGATGGAACAGAATATTTTCAAACCGCATACGGTGATCATTGACGGATATAAATTCGATGACGCGGGCAGGGGACAGCTCGTGCAATTGAAGGAACTGGCGCAAAAATATTCAATGTGTCTGTGGTTCACCGTTCATACGCATCGCCATGAACCGCCGCAGGAAAACGGACTGCCCCTTTCTTTTCTGCATGTGGCGGATTTATTCGATGTGATCGTCCAACTGGCAACCCGGGGGGAAGAGGTTTATATCAAATCGCTTAAAGGCAAGTCCAATGCATCGGCGAAAAACGACCTTCTGCTCGACCCGGAGACGATGTTGATTAAAACCGGCAATTAAAGCTCGGACCGGGAGATGATCGAATCCGTTCATTGAATGATTGCCGGATAAAAACATCCCGCATCCCGTGACGATGCAATATTACCAGGGAATTCCCTTCTTTTTCAAAAATTTCTGCGCAAGATCGTCGCCCAGTTTTGCAGCTTTTTTGATATCTGCAATTGCCTTGTTGATTTCTCCCAGATTGTTATGGGCAAATCCGCGGTTCAGATAGGCTTCCGTGTAAAGAGGATCACGTTTCACAGCGCTAGTGTAATTGACGACCGCTGTTTTGTAATTGCCGAGCTTGTCATAAACGTTTCCACGATGAAGAAAGTATTCCGGATTATTCGGATTCAACAGGATGGCTTTATTAAACGCATTTAATGCTTCATCCCATTTTTTGGCCAAAAAAGCTTTGCGTCCCAGTTCGAACCACTCCATCGATGTGTGATCTTTTATGTTTCCCGGATGCGCGTCCGGTTGTATCGGCTGTTCCTCTCTATACTCTTCTTCGTCTTCCGCATTGTCTATCGCCGTTGTCGACCGGGCCAGATCGCGGTAGAGTTTTTGATTTTCTTCAAAAAACTCATCCAGCTCTTTTTGGTCCTGTCCGGCATCACCGGGTTCGGAGGCGATGGGCCGGTGATCTGTTATGGGAGAGTACACGATCGACGATTTTTCAGCGCACCCGTGGATGAGCAGAAACGTCAAGAGTATCATACGCAGGAAAAGGGCAAAATGCTTCATCAAGTTGTCTCCGGATTTCTATCTAGCATAAAAGAGAAATTGGAAAAACAGTAAAATGATGCGGCGGGTTCAATGCATTCGGTTCCGGTGAATGTCAGGACGGGCAATCGTTTGGATGATTCCGGAAAAGGCATCAGGCGCAATCCATAGATTTATGACATCTAACGGTTACGTAGATTATTTTTCACGGATGAATCTCCGAAGCGCATGCCTATTGTCCCCGGCAGTCTGATTTTCCCTGCCCCCGGCCTTCCGTGTTCTCTCCGGTTAGAATATTGTCTTCAAATGTCAGGGTGTAAATGAAATCGTTATCGCCGCAGTTGTAATACCAGACCTCAACCTTCTCGCATTTGTCTTTCTTGTTGGTCCGGTTTCCTTTGCATTGCTTTTCTTTTGACGTCGGTTTGCCGCAGGTCATCTGCACTCGGGTTTTCGTTTCTCCCGTGCTGACGAGACCGTTGCCGCAGCGGAAAGCGAGGCCTTCCTGTGCAGTCACGGATGAAAAGCAAAGTGCAGCCAGAAAAATAATGATCAGGCTCGGTTTCATGTTCTGTCTCCTTGAATAAGAATCAGATATTCATATTTAAAAAGATCATAAACGAACTGTTTTATTATTTCCTGCTCGTCATTATACGGTGTCTGAAGTCTCAGGGCTGTCTTGACCCGATCGCTCAAATTTAAAGGGAGAAAATCGGCAAAAGATCCGCGCCGTGTTCTGTAATTTAGCATCTCAGCGATTTTTTGCAAGTAAGAAAATTTAATCGTAAATTCACTGTGGCCTTTCAGCGAAATCATTTCCGGAATACCGGGAGAGGTGAATGACATATAGGGTTTGAGGTCTTCGGAGACGACGGCTTCGCAACTGTGCTCGCTTAAATAAATGTAGCTGATTCCGGCGAGACACAGTTTTTCCACGGTTTCCAGGGCGCCGATGTTGATATGTTCGCTTTCGTTTGTTCCCAGCGCTAAGTCGTATCTTTTATTCAACGCTTTTATTTTTTTTAGAACGCCGTCGACATTTTCGGAAAGGGTGTTTTCTTTCTCCCGTCCGGCCACTAAAGTCGGCAGATCGCCCAGATTTTCATTCATGATCGCCAGATCGAAATCCGACAGGGCCGGCGTCGGCACGGTCAGAATGTCGGCAAGCTCGAAATCGACATTGAACGATTTTAAAACCTCCTTTTGCCTGTTGAGAAGATAGGGGGAGATGTCAATCATCTTCGCCTTGATGTGTGGATGGAGGGTTAAAAAATCGCGCATCAGGTAACCCATGCCGCCGCCGATTTCCAGAACCGTGCGAATTTCATCGAGGGGGAAAATCTTTTTTAGAAAAAGAGAGAGGCTGTGGCCGAAAGAAGCGGGCGAGGAAAGCAATTGCCGACAGGGACTGTCGGCCGGTTCCAGCGCGTTGCAGACGGTCAGTTCCCACCCCAGCGAATTCAAATCGTGCTGGTGATAATCGGCGGTCGAATTAATGAAATATTTCATAATCGGTTGAGCGTAAGAATATTTTTTCTCCTTGTTACCATATTTCAAAAATTATGCTATTAAAAATCCATGTGTCATTCCTCGTTCTGAATTTTCGGAATGTGGAATCTTAAAACATTACCATTTTTAGAATCAAGATTTCTCGCTTCGCGTCGAAACGACAGAAAAAGTTGATGGTCATCCAGAATAGAAATCAAGTAATTGAGCATAAAGTTTTTTGCCAGCGATCAATGGAGAGATAGAGAATGTCCCAATATTCGGAAAAGTTAATAGAGCTTCTCCGCCGTGACTATCCCGATCTTTCCGGCTGGACAATCATTTGCGCCAATGACAGTGCTGTCGATCCGGTGCGGCACTTCATTCACAGCGCTCTGGGCGGGATACTTCCCCGTGTGGAAGGGCTGAAATCCTACATCACTGGAAAAAGCAGCGAGAAACTGAATCTGGAACCGGTTCCCGGCGATGAGCGGCTGCTTTATTTTATCCGGTTCATTGCCGAAAAATATCCGGCTGAGGCGCACCCGGCCAGGCGCGCCGCCAGTCTTCTGCCCGTTATCGGAAAGCTCGCGGAATATAAAATCAGCAGAAATACGATTTACGGCGCCGAGCGTTTTACCGACGACGAATGGGTGAAGCTTGAAGAATATCTGGAAACCGCGCAGGCCTTTCGGACATGGCTGGCGAAATTGAATTTCTTCATGCCGGAGCTGGAAACGGCGGCGCTTGAAGCTGTCACGCCCGGCGAAAAGGAACTGTTTATCGGACTTCCGGCGATGACGCCGGTAACCGAGCGATTCTACCATAAGATAAAAAAAGAAAGGTTATGCATCGATCCGCCGTTGTTCGGAGATGGTTTGTCCGGACCGGAAACGCTGCCTTTTGATTCGGCAAAAAATCTGATCCTGTCCTTTGGTGGTGGGATCGCGACATCGGACGGCGCTGGCATCGAGCTGATAAGGCTCGCCGGACTTCATGCTCTGGTCGATCTGGTCACGCTGGAGGTTGCCGGTTTTCTGAAAAAGCGAAAAGGCGGAGAACAGTTAATGGTTTTCCTGCTTGATGAGTCGCTCACTCCGATGCTCTGGAACAGGTCACTCCGGTTTTTCGGCAATGCCGTCAATCTGGCCGTCTGGCTGCCTTTTTCGACGACCTCTGCGGGAAGAAGGCTGCTTCAGGAAATAGAAAAGGCCGGACGCCCGGGCCGGACGCCCGATTTCAAAAAATTTGCTGTAACCTGCGCAGTGGAATTATCTAAAAACCGGGGAAATTATGTGCGTGAGGAATGCGAGGCGCTGGAGGCGGCCATATCGTTTGCCACGCTCCTTGATTTCTGGAAAGAGCGGCTGGGGCACCATCTGGCTGATGCCGCAAAAACGCTGATTGAAACGAAAAAATTCCGCGTGACGGGAAGCAGGTCGGCTCCGGTGCAGGTGGTCGGCTTCGGTCATGTTTCGGGGGAGAAATTCAGCCGGGGCCTGATTTTGTCCCTGGATGCGGGCATTTTGCCATCGCAGCCGTTCGAAGGTCCTTTCATCAATCCGGTGCATGTTCCGCTGTTGCGCAGAAGTGTGTTTGAGTATGAAGATTTGATTTTCCGGCAGATTCTGGCGCAGGGCGAACGCATCAAAATCGTCGGCGTCAACGATCAAATCAGGGAGCGGACGCCGAGCTATTACATGAGCCTGCTGGCGCAGGAATTCGGGAAATCCGTCGTCGTCGCCGGGTTCAGGGAATCCGTGACGGAGAAACCGGAAAAGGTAAAAATCGCCATCACCCTGGATGATAATCTGAGAAACAAGCTCCGGGACTTTACGTATTCTTATTCGAGCCTGACCAAAATGCTGGCCTGTCCTTTCCTGTTCTACCATCAATACATTCTCGGGATTAAGCCTCCTTCATTCATGGAGAATGAGGAAAAAATAAATATGCACATGGGAGATTTTGTTCATCGATTTCTGCAGCGGCTCTCGACCGGCCCGAAGGAAAAATTCCATAACTGGGAAAAGCTTTTCGACGAGATTTGGGCAAGTGACGAAAACGCGGATACGCGGAACATCGATGGCGTGAATATCTACATGCTCAATGCAAAAATATTGCTGCAGGAGATATTCGCCGATGAAAGGGATCGCGGCGAAGGTCTGGTTTTTGCCGACAACGCCCTGTGTTGCGAAAAGAAATTCGAGGGGATGATTGACGGATGTTATAAAATAACCGGCCGTTCGGACAGGATCGCCGACATCACGGGGCGAACCGAGGTGATTGATTTCAAATATTCCAAAAAGCAAAGCAAGTACGACATTTCGGGAAGAACAACGGTGCTGGAGCGCTTTCAGGAAAAAGGCGTGCTGCATCCCGCCGCGCAGTTGATCATTTATCAGCACTTCAATAAAGATGCCCAGGGCGCGCGCTTTTATTTTCTGAAAGAGCCGAAAAACGATCGGCAGATTGAACTTCCGGAGAAAGAAATCGCGCAGGCCGGAGAATTGATGCAGGCCGTCAAAGAGAGGCTGGACGCGATTATCGGTGGCAATGAACTGGCGCCGGATCATGACTGTTCGGAATGCGAATATTGTCAGTATCAGGCATTATGCGGCAGGGAAGATTACTACAAAACCGTCCGGGGGAACATGTCATGAAAAGCATTTTACTCAAAGCCTCGGCCGGTTCGGGAAAAACAACAAGGCTCACCGATGAAGTGTTCAAAAGAATATCTGTCGGCGGCAAATTCATTTCCGCGCTGACCTTTACCCGCGCCGCGACCACCGAGATGCGCGCCCGGATCATGGAAAAAATATCCCAGGAAGAGAAAAAGCCGCTTCTGGAGCGACTGCGGCTGGTGATGGAAGCGGGACGCGTCGGCTACTCCACTATTGATTCATTCTTTTACCGGCTTTTTGCCGCAGCCGGTTTCGCGCCGAAACTTGCGGATGAGAAGGAGCAGATGGAATTATCGCGTGAGATTGAAGTTCTTTTCCGCGATCATGTCATTCAAAAGGGCAAAGCCGATAAATTGATCATGGCGGCAAGAATTTTAAGAACGGATATCGACGCGCTTTGGGAGGCTTTGCGGGATGAACGGACGCATGAACGCTGTCTGCCGGATATGGAAAGGCTTACCGACCTTGATGACATTATGAAGCAAAACGGCGTATTGAGAAACAGGCTGAAATCACTTTATCAAAAAGCTGATGCTCTGGCGGAGCAGGTAACACCGAACACGAAAAGGCTGGTCATTAATGCTTTGATGGATTATGACGCGTTTATGTCCAAATCAGCGGCAAAATATGCCCACCTGGAAGATTATCAAAGCATCGGAAAAAGCATAAACTGGAATGAGAAACCGTATGCGGACCTCAAAAAAATATTCCGGGACTACCGGGAAACCGCAGCGCACCTGGCCGTCAACAAGGCGCTGCTGCGCGAACTGGCCGTAGCTTTTCTGTGCGGCATTTATCTGGAAGCTGCGGCAAAAGTAAAGAAGGAAAAAGGATTGATCTTTTTCCATGATGTGCGCAGGGGGCTTCTTGATTTGGACGGTCTGATGTCACCCGAACGTCCGAAGCTCATGAGCAATTATTTTTCGCTGGGGCTTGACCGGACGGAACATCTTTTAATTGACGAATTTCAGGACACGTCGAAGGGCGACATTGAAGTGCTGATGCCGCTGATCGACGAGATTTTATCCGGGCGGAGCGAGCGCGGCGAACGGTCGTTTTTTGCCGTGGGCGACTGGAAGCAAATGATCTACGGCTGGCGCGGCGCGGATCGCGACGCTCTGGAAAATGCATTAGGCGATTACATCCGAAACGGGGAAATTACGGAAAGCTCTCTGGAATACAATTATCGCAGCACGCCGCTGCTGATTTCTTTTTTCAATGAACTCGTTGCCCATCTCTTTGAGGGAAAAGAAAAAACCGAAATGCAAAAACCGCCGGAGCAGGCAAGATCTTTTAACGGCATCACCGAGGTGAATTGTGTCGAACTGGCAAAAGAGGTCTCATCGGAAGCTCCTTTTTATCCCGCGATTGTCGAATACCTGAAGAAGAAAAAACGTGAGTACGGCTGTTCGTGGGGAGACATGGCGGTGCTGGCTTTAACCAACAACCATGTCCAGAAAATCGAAGCCGAACTCCTGAAGAACGGCATCGGCGTGGCGGCGGTGAAAGGAAGGCAGCTTCTTTCGACGCCTGACGGCGTGGCGGTCATGTTTTTCATCGCCGGTGTGCTGGCAAAAGAAGATAAAAAGAATTTTGTCGCCGCCTCGGCCGCATCGCCTTTATGGAAAAATCTGTATGGGAATATCGAAGAAATACGGGCGGAGTTCGCGCAAAAGTATCCCCGGCCGTTCGGATTGATGGCCGTCGGTTCCGCCATGGAGTTGCTGCGCGGGAAAATATCCGCGACCATTCTGGATATCTGGCAGGAGGAGGCGCAGGCATTTTTCAACGAAAGCAGCGCCGATGTGGATGATTTTCTGCGGAGAATGTTCGACGTCCGGTTTAACGTAAAGGTGCCGGAAGCGGAGCACAGCGACAATATCAAGGTTGATACGATTCACGGGACAAAAGGGCTCCAGTTCAAGCATGTCTTTGTATTCTGGAACGAAGAGGAAAGAGAGGCGCCTTTTTATCTGGAATCGGAAAAGTGTCATGTGCAGTTTTCGAGCAGGGAAATAGAATTCTTCAACGCGGAAAAATCGGACATTGCCGGAGAAATCATGGCCGCGCGCGATACCAATCTGTCTCGGTTGCGCCGGGAGAAGGCCAATGTATTCTATGTCGCCGCAACACGTGCCGTCCGGACGCTGACGGTGTTTCTGCCGAAAAAAAACAATGAGAACTACGGGCCTGTTCATCAGGCCGCCCTCAAAACCTTTGAAAGATTTGCGCCGGAGGGGGGCAGAAAAGAAATCTGTGCGTCATCCGGTGAAAAGAAAACGCCTCCGCCTGTTGCAATATTCAATGCGCCGGAGAAACATAATGATGAGCCGGGGAAATACGATGAGATCGATCCCGCGCTGATCTCTGCCAATATTAAGGCCGGTATCATGAGAGGCGACCGTCTGCATCGCTGGCTGGCCAGGGTTGTTCATCAGAATGCGCTGCCGCAGGCCGGAGAACTGAATGAAGAAGAATATGAAACCGTGGTTCGCTTTGTTCAGCGGAGCGATGTCTCTCCGATCATATTCCGGCCGGGCAATCTCTACATTGAACAGCAGATATCGGATAAGGAAAATTTTGGTATCGTGGACAGAATGATTGTATCGGAACATCTCATTACGATCATTGATTACAAATCCGGTTCGATGCGGGGATTCAGGCAGAAATATGAAGAGCAGCTTGAACGTTACAAAAAAATCATGAAGGCACTCTATCCATTGATAACGGTTGAATATTACATCTTAGCCATTGATATTTAACGCCTTAAAATATCCTGCTCAAGGGAAACGTTTCTGCCGTGATTGATTGTCAAACTGTCCTTCCTCTGCAAATGAAAATTCATAATAGAAAATTATTCCCACTCACCCTCGTCTATTTTATAGCCCTTGTGCCGAAACAAGTTCAAACACACGTTGACGACATCCTCATCGTAGAGGATGCCTTTATTTTTTTCTATCTCTTTTAACGCTATATCAATTCCTAATGCAGCTCTGTAGGGACGATGAGATGCCATGGCCTCGACAACATCGGCAACGGCAAGAATGCGTGCTTCGAGAATGATATTATCTCTCGACAGTCCTAACGGATACCCTGAACCGTTGATCCTTTCGTGATGCTGATGGACGGCATTCAGAATAGGCCAGGGAAACTCAATCCCTTTGAGAATGTTGTAGCCGGCCTGGGCATGAGCTTGAACCAGGCTCATTTCAATATGAGATAATTTTGAAGGCTTGGTCAATAGTTCGGCTGGAACGGAAATCTTGCCGACGTCATGAATCAATCCGGCAACTCTTATGCCTTCAACTTGCTGGGAAGGCAGATCTAATTCCGACGCTATGGCAGAAGCCAGTTCGGAGACCCTCCTTTGATGCCCGGCCGTATAGGGGTCGCGTTCTTCCACCATTGTCGCCACGATGCTGATGGTTCCCATCATGGCATTCTTCAGTTTTTCCTCCCTTAAAATCCGATCGGTTATGTCTTCAATCATTCCTTCATAATAAATAACTTCGTTATTTTCATTGCGAACAGTCCATCCGTTGATGGTCACCCAAATAACACTTCCATCCTTTTTATGGAATTTGGTTATGAAATTCTCGGCATGATTATTTTCATTCAGCAGTTGAATGAAATTTTCACGATCATGATGATCAAGATACATCTGTTTCCCGATATCCGTGACCTGCGATCTGAGTTCTTCCGGAGAACCGTATCCCATCATCCGGTAGAAGGCGGGATTTAAAGTAAGCAATCTTCCTTCCAGGGTTGTCCGGTAAATGCCTGTCAGCGAATTTTCAAAAATGGAACGATATTTTGCTTCACTTTCCTTGACAATTTGATGGGCCTCTTCCAGTTGCTTTATTTTTTTCTCCAGTTTTCTAAAAAGAGTATCGTTATGCTGTTGCAGGATTTGTTCTCCGGCGTTGTCTTTTTCGAAAGGCATCTTCCTTCGTTCTGATTCGTATTTTGCCAGAACGTTTTGTACCTGATCCAGCAGGACATCCGGCTCCTGGGGTTTTACGAGAAAAAGATCGGCGCCCAGCTCCATCGCCAGTTTTTCATCTTTGGAATCGGTGTAGGTTGCCGTATAAAAGATCAGGGGAATATTCTTCAGGCGGCTGTCGGCTTTCCACTCGCGGCAAAGCATGAAACCATCCATCACCGGCATGAGAACGTCGGTAATAATGATATCCGGAGGATCTTCCCGCGCCGCTTCCAGAGCCTTTGCTCCGTTGCGAGCTGTTGTGACCTGGAATCCATGAGCTTTGAACAGTGTTTCCAGATAAAAGAGGTTTTGTTCCTCATCGTCTACAACAAGAATCGTTTTCATAGCTTCTCCTGAATTATGTGACATGGATCATCCGCTTAGACAGTTTTTAAGTGTTTTGTTATCTGTTCAATAAATTTATCCGGATCAATCGGTTTTTCAATATAGCCGTCCGCTCCGGAGGCGATTGCCCGTTCCCGATCACCGGCCATGGCGTAAGAGGTGACGGCAACGATCGGCGTCTTGTTCAGAGCGGCATTGTTTTTTATCTCGCGCGCAACGCTATAACCGTCCATTCGGGGAAGCTGAATATCGAGAAGAATAAGATCCGGTTTTTCTTTCTTTGCCAATTCCACTCCGGATATCCCGTCAGTGGCTTCAATCACGGTAAAACCGTTTTTCTCCAGAAGAAACCGCATCAGATACAAGTTTTGTTCATTATCCTCAATCACCAGAATCAAAGATTTCATCGTTCACTCCTTTCCTTTGGGAAGCATCACCGTAAAGGTGCTGCCCTTTCCCATCTCGCTTTTTACCCGAATGGATCCGCCCATCTTTTCCACAAGTTTTTTAGTGATGTTGAGCCCCAGTCCAGTTCCCTCCTGCACCCTTGTTATGCCGGTGTCAACCTGACGAAAGGCGTCGAAAATGATGTCGATATTTTCTTCGCTGATGCCGATACCCGTATCTTGCACGCAAAGAACAATGGACGCGTTGTCGGAGAAACAACGGAGACAAATCTCGCCCTTATTCGTAAACTTAATGGCGTTGCTCAGAAGGTTGATCATGATTTGTTCAATCCTGCGCCTGTCTCCGTGAAACTCGGATACGTTATCTGATATTTCGGAATACAGCCGAACATTTTTCTTTGCAGCCAGCGGTAAAACACTTTGAATGGTCTTCTCAATCGATTCTTTTAAATTAAAATTGTCCGACATTAAGACAAGCTGTCCGGCTTCAATCTTGGAAATATCCAGAACATCGTTGATCAGATCCAGTAAATGATGAGCGCTGTTGCGAACCATTCCCAACTGTTTTGTCTGTTCTTCGTTCAGCGGACCCGCCAGTCCCTGCAATACCATGCCGGTAAATCCTATGATGGAATTGAGAGGCGTGCGCAGTTCGTGAGACATGGCGGCGAGAAATGCCGACTTGAGACGGTCTGCCGCCTGAGCTTTTTCCGTTGCAACGGCAAGTTCCTCGGTCCGTTGAATGATGCGTTGTTCCATTTCATCATTGATTTCCTTGAGTTCCCGGGTGCGTTCATTGACCTGATGTTTTAAAACAAAGCTTCCAACCAGGCTAACCAACAGCGCAATGCCGATAACGAGTATCGTAATTTTCAGCCAGATGGGAAAGTGAAAGGATATTTCTTCGGATGTCCAGTGTTTCAGAGATGCATAATAGAGCGACTGCGGATCTTTTTTAAGGATGGATAAATGATGGTCAATAGCATCGAGCAGGGCTGTGTTGATGTTTTTAGGGGCTGCGAAGAAAAGATCGGAAGGTTCGAAAACAACAGCGGTATCCTCGAGTCCGTAGGTCTTGGCGTGCATGTCCCCGTAAAACTTATTGGTAATGGCGGCATCGGCTTTGCCAGATGCTACAATTTCGAAAGATTTCTTGTAATCTTCCACCGGAATCAACGTGACGTTTAAGCCGAAACCTTTGCTGAGACGCGCAAAGGCTTCCTGCTGAACGGAACGATCCAGAACGACAATACGCTTTGAGTTCAGATCCAGAATGGAACGGATATTATGGCCTTTCGGAGCATATACCTGATACCAGGATGACAGCACGGGAACTTTGTGGAAGGAATATATTTTGTTTCGTTCCGCCGTATAAGCCACATCCGGCATCAAATCGATTTCTCCCTTTTTTAAGCGGTCCAGTCCTTCCGTCCATGTTCCGGTAACGTATTTCACGTCCCATCCTTCAGCTTCTGCGATGTGCTCAATGATATCAATAAAAATGCCGGATGGTTTTCCGGATTCGGCGGTGAAAACTTTTGGGGCGTTTTCATAGACGCCGACCCTGACGACCCGGCTGTCAGCGTGCACAGACGGGACATTCAGACCCAGAGCAAATAGAAATAAGATGATTCCTTGAAGATATGTTGTGAAATTGGCGCGCATGATTCACCTGCTCATGTTTGTTTTGTGTGCCGGCATATCTTTCATCATTCATACTTCAGTGAAAGTTGAATGCCGATGAGTTGTTTTTTCCATTGCCATTCGTCGTTGACGTTGGAAAAATCAATTCGGTAATACGTTCCCAGGTAAACATTTTCGCTGATATTTTTTACAATGCCAACTTTTATTCTGTGAAGCATAAAATCTTTGTTGCGGTTTTCGTAAAACAGTTCCCATCCCATATAGGGCTGCAGAAAAATGTCCGGACGGGATATCTCCAGCGTATTTTTGATTCGATAATCGTTCCAGTCCGGTGTAAATCTGTATTCATAACGGATTTGATTGGATATTTTAAAATGATGAAAAATAGCCGATGTGTTAATGTTCAGGCTGGGTTTGCGTTCGATGAGCCAGTTGTTCTCTTCGGATCGAGAATGACCCTGCTGATAATATAATAGAAAAGAAAGCCAGGGAAGAGCCGTTTGATACTGAAGGCCTGTGCCCCATTCGAGATAATCGAAATCCGACATATCGTTATCCGCCTGCAGAAAGATATAGGATACCGACCGGAAGTTTTTATCGAGTGTATAAGAAAAATTGAGATCCGTGCGCAGAGACGTGTCATGGTCTGCATAAACGTACGGACAATGCGCCAGGATCAAAAGCGCGGGAAAAATTCTGAAGCCATGACGTAACAAATATTTTAGTAACATATCTTTTTCTAATTATAATAGTTACTGTGGACCGGTTTTATTGATCGGGAAACCGATTCGTTACATGAATGAGTATGACCGAACATTGAATAAGTCAGGATATGCCTCGCATGGCGACTGAATTTAATAAATCTAAGTTATTAAATTATTGACAAAAAATGTTATTGATTTCCCTGGTAATATAGAAAAAATCATCTTGATTGTCAACAGAATTAAGAAAACGGATAGATGTAAAGTGCGCAAGGGAATAAAAAAAGCCTCTTTAGCTTTCAAGCTGAAGAGGCTTTTTTTTGATAAGAAATTATTTAAGCTTTTTTGCCTTTTGGCGCTTTGAATATCAATGTGATGCAGAAACCAATGATCAAAAGTGCCGCAGCAATGTATAAAGCCTGAGGTTTAAAAGCTTCAAAGGCAAACGGGCCGACGATGCCGGCGACGCTCCATGCAGTCAGCATGAATCCGTAAACTTTGCCAATATTGGCCGGACCGAACGAATCCGCGGCAAAGGCAGGCATGGTGGCGAATCCGCCGCCGTAACAAGCCAACAGATAACAGGATACAAAAATGAAAGGCCAATAGGTAGCGATGAATCCCTTAGCGACCAGGATATAAAGAATTGCCTGAGTTGCAAACATGATCAGGAAAACCATTTTACGCCCGATATTGTCGGAAATTTTCGCCCAGAAAAGTCTTCCCAAACCATTGAATATTGCCGCATAAGCTACAACGGCGCCACCGGCGGCGGCAACGACCGCAACCTGTTCGGGGGTGAGATCACCTGTTAAACCCATGGTTTTTTTGTAAATATCCTGAGCCAAGGGGGAATGCTGGGAAATCAGACCGAGACCGGCGGAAACGTTGAGGCACAGCATGGACCAGAGCATCCACCATTGGGGGGTCTTAACGGCTTCACCCAGCGTGAAAGAATCAGCCGCGGAAACAGAGGTGGCGGCGGGTGTGAATCCTTTGGGCAACCAGCCGGCCGGCGGATTTTTAAATAACTGTGCGGAACCGGTTACCAGGACAAGGAAAATGATACCCCAGATATACCAGGTATTGGCAACACCGGAAGAAATCATTGTTCCATTGGGATCAATTTGCTGGAAATTCTTAATCATGATGGGAGCGATTTTGCCCATAAAGAAAGCGCCGGCGCCAAAACCCATAACAGCCAAACCTGTTACCAGACCGCGTTTATCGGGGAACCAGCGGATCAGTGTTGCGATTGGCGTAACATAGCCGAAACCATTGCCCAATGCACAGATTACGCCGAATCCAAGATAAAGAAGAGCGATGCTTCCCACCTGATCAGCATAACCGGCGACTAACGTACCGATACCGAAAAGAATACCACCAATCGTGGCCACGAAACGGGGGCCTTTTTTATCAACCAACGTGCCGCCGAAAGCAGCAGCCAGTCCGAGAATACCCATAAGAATCATGAAGGTATATTGGACTGATTTTCCATCCCATCCGTGCATTTGCATCAACGGGTTTTTAAAAACCGACCATGCGTACACGGTGCCGAGACACAACTGAATGATAACAGCAGCGCCGGCAATCAACCACCTCTTACTCTCTAAATTTTCATTTGCCATAAATTTCTTCCCTCTCTTAGAATTTATTATAACTTCTTTTCTATATAGGAAACTGCTTAAAATACGACCGTGTCAATCTCCAATTAGACAGTTATTATCAGTGGTCTGAAACCGGATCGGTCAGCAGTTTGACTGCCGCTTATAGCTGCAATAATCCGATTTGTCAATTATAAAGTAGCGTTTTATTTAAATATTTTCATGACCGTAAGTTATGAATAAACTTAGCCATTTGTGATTTATAACCGTGGCAAATTGACGGTCATATGGAAAAAATAACGTGTTTGGGGATGAGCCTGGTGAGTGTTACGGTCCAATGAAGAATTTTCTCAATGATAGCCCGGTACATGAATAAGAAATGCCGGAAAAGATAGCCTCCTCCAGTTTTGAAATGAAATTTTTTCTATCAGTTTTGAAATGAAATTTTTTCTATGATTGCGCTGCTGAAAGGGGTAGAGCGAGGGCGGACGGTGTCGTTAGCCCTCGCTCTACCATGTTGTTAAGATTTGGCAAATGCTGTCAATGTGGAAATAACAATGCCCGCGAGTATGAGCAATTCCGTTGCGCCAGCCGCAAGATGCTGGGCAAAAACCGGGGTAATGCCAAGGATTAGAAACCCTATTAAAAAGATTATTTCTCTCGAATTCATGATGTCCTCCTGAATTTATTTATGGTTTGAGTCTTTTTTTCACGCTGACAGCCGAGATAGCCGGGTCACCGCGTTTAAAGATATTTTTTATGACAACACCGAGTACTTCAACATCGTCTTCCTGCCGGATGTCTTCAGCGGGAGATGTAAACATAATCACCCTGATCCGGCCCGTCGCGTCTTCAATATGAAAATGCGGCCTGTTGAGCCATTGAAAACTGATTTTTTTGACTTTGCCGCTGATGCTGACAGCCTGTCCCGTCATCGCCAGGGTAATTTTGGCGATTTTATAAAGCTTTGCGTGAGGACTGTTTTGTTCCGCTGCGTCTCTTAAGGCTTTCCGGCTCATCCACGCGAGGATCATCGGGATGAGCAGAAGGGCAAGCAACGCCGGTATGGCAAAAAGCAAAAACCGGGTGTTCCTCACTTGCATATAGTGAATGAATACCGCCGCCGCGCAGACGAAAAAAGTTATCCATGCAGGGAGTGACAACTGAGCGTCTCCTAGTCTTTCGGGACTTCATTTCTGAACATCAGATAATAGGCCACACCGATGAAGAGAAATCCGCCGATAATGTTACCAATCGTCACCGGAATAATGTTCCAGAACCAGATGTCGCCCCAGCTTAGCCCGCCGTTGGCGGCCAGAAGACCTCCGACCTTTTCAATGGTTGCCGGATACCAGTCTGTTAAAAACTTGCCGGTCGGCAGGAAATACATATTGGCGACGCAGTGCTCGAATCCGGTGGCGACAAAGGCCATGATGGGAAACCAGATTCCGAAAAATTTACTGACTACGTCATCCGCGGTGATGGCCAGCAGGATCGCAATATTGACCAGGAAATTACAACCGATAGCCTTCATAAAGCAGGACCAGAGACCCGCCGTTCCCACGGCTTTGTATGTCAGAATCTTGGCCACGGAAATATTGATCGCCGTCATGCCGAAAGCGTTGACAACCATGGTGCCGTCTGCGGTGCCGTCAACGAACGGACCAACAGACATCATATAGGCATAGAAAAAAGAACCGACAACATTTCCGATATAAACCCAAAACCAGTTTCTAAATACAGAGCCCCAGGTGCAGCGTTTCATCATGGCGGCCATGGGTACGAGCATACAGTCTCCGGTAAAGAGCTCCATGCCGGTGAGTACGATGGCGATCAGGCCGACGGGGAACACCGCTCCGCTGATTAATTTACCGACTCCGGCGCCCAGCAAGGGCGCTACCCCGGTTGAGCATACGGTGCAAAGCGCTCCACCGATTGCGATGTAGGCTCCCGCCATGAAGCCGCGAATAAGAAATTGAAAAATTGAAAGTTTTGATTTGTAAACGCCGGCATTGCCGACAAGTCCGACCATTTTGGCTGGTGCATTAAAAGCCATAACATTACCTCCATTTATTTAAATAACCAACATGCGTTGCGTATAATCGCATCGTTGGATTGTTTGACGCATTAAGACTCTATCAGCTTCCTCGTTGATTTTTATATGTGATTGACTAAAGAAGCTGACGAAAGAAAAACGCTACGGTGATTAGCTGGCAAAGGCCTCTTTAATCTCCTTTTTCCAAATGCAAAGCAACTTGCCTCCATGATACTGGCATTGGACAAGCTCCCATTCACCTTCGCCTTCTTTGTCGAGCATTTCCTTGAAATGCGGAAGACCTCCTCCCTGAAGATCCGTTACGATGCAGTCTCCTGAAAGGTCGCATTTGACTTTCTCGGGTGGAATGACCTGATCCAGATCAATAATGTTTGTTTTGTACGTCCATCTTGGCATGATCCTGTCTCCTTTCTCAATGGTTTGAAAATATGTTAATTAACTGCCGCCCGTTGATCGTGTAAACAATTGCAATTTCGGGTTAAAAGCAGTTTTTTCTTCAATATGTCCCAGTAGTTTATACGCTCAATATTTTGATTTGTCAAAAATAAGGTTTGGATTTTTTATGTATTGCGCGAACATTGAATCGTGCATAAATACAACAACTTATATTGTTAATCGGAAGGATGAGAGATTTTTAAAAGAAAGATTTTATTGCCGGGGAAAGGGCTTTATTGTTATGAAAAAAGCGCCAAAATCGGGTCCGACATTGGTTTAGTGAAGAATCTGTCTGTCTTCCTGAACGAAGCGATTGCCGACGGAGAAATTGATGGCGCGACCGATTGAAGAAATATCGGCCTGGAGCTTTTTGATGATTTCCTCCGCGGAACCGGTGTCCGTCTTCCCCGGATAAATCTCGTAGCGCGATTTGTATATATCCGGCGTGAAATCGGGCATCATGACGTTGGCGCCCGCCTGCAAAGCAAAAATCCGTCCCTGGGGGTGAAGAGTCGCCAGTGCGGTGGTGGCCGGAATATTGGTGTTGCGTGTGAGTAGTCGGGCGACGGCCAGAACACGTAACGTTAGTTCAATATCATCATTTTCAATGCCGGCCAGCGGAGTGTCCGGGTGAGCAATGAACGGTCCGATGCCCAGCATGTCTGCATTCAGTATTTTCATCAACATGAGGTCATCGGCCAGAATTTCAATGGTTTGTCCCGGCAGACCCACCATGTTGCCCGTTCCCGTCTCAAAGCCAAGCTGTTTGAGCGTTTGCAGGCATTGAACCCGCCGATCAAGACGGCAGCCCGGACGTAAATAGTCGTAAAGTTTCGGTGACGCAGTTTCGTGCTTAAGCAGGTAACGGTCCGCGCCCGCTTCTGCGAATAAGCGATAATCCTCCGGTGTTTTCTCGCCGATGGACAGTGTGATAATCATGCCCGTTTCGTTTTTAATCCTTTCGGTGAGGCGGCAGATTTTTTCCGTCGAGTAGAACGAATCCTCACCGGATTGCAGAACGACGGTGGGAATCTTCGTTCGGGAAATATTCTGCGCCGTTTCAAGAATTTCTTCGTCCGTCATCCGGTATCGGCTGAGCTTGCGATTCCCTTTGCGCAGTCCGCAATACAGACAGTCCCGTTCGCAGTGGTTGGAAAATTCGATAATGCCGCGTAGAAATATTTCACTGCCGACTTCATTTTTCCTGACGCGGTCGGCGGTGGCGAAAAGATCAGGGACGCAGTCACCCGGCATTTTCAAAAGGTCGATGATTTCATCCCGGCTCAGCGGTTTCCCGATTTCCGCCTTGAGCAGCAGTTTTTCCATGCGGTCATATATAGACATCTCTCGCTCCATCTGTGATTTTTTGCAGTCGCTCACCGACCATACTTTTTCTTTTTGTTTTGAAGAATTCGTTCAGCATTTTTTGGATTAATGTTTCACCCGCTTCGCGTGTCGCCGGGCTGGCATAATCCAGCAGGTATTCTTTAAAAGTGAAAAGAGCGTTGGTCTGACAGAATTTCTGAATCAGACCGGGCTTGGCCAGGTCCATAAAATCCTTGCCGGTGCGTCCCAGACGATAGCAGGCCGTGCAGAAACTGGGGATGTGACCCCGTTCGGTAATGTCCAGAATCACTTCATCGAGCGTGCGCGTATCGCCCAGATTAAATTGCGCGGCGCGGAAAGCATCGCTGGAATCATCCTGATAGCCGCCGGGATTGGTGCGTGAACCGGCGCTGATCTGGGAAATGCCCAGAGCGAAAACTTCATCGCGCATTTTCGGCGTTTCCCGTGTGGAGAGAATCATTCCCGTGTAGGGAACCGCCATGCGGATGATGGCCACAAGCTTTTTGAAGTCTTGATCGCTGACCGGGTGAGGCGGTTTAATCGCCGCCGGCGCGTTCAAGGCAGGCTCCAAGCGGGGAATGGAAATGGTGTGCGGTCCCACGCCGCAGTCCTTTTCCAGTTGCAGCGCATGAAGAAGCAAACCCAGAACTTCAAATTTATAATCATAAAGCCCGAAAAGCGCGCCGATGCCGACATCATCAACCCCGCCTTCCTGCGCGCGATGCATAGCGGTCAGACGCCGCGCATAGTCTTTCTTGGGGCCGCTGGGATGCATCATTTTATACGTTTCGTGATGATACGTTTCCTGGAATAAAACAACCGTGCCAATGCCTGTCTTCTTCAGTTGTTTGTATTCGGCAACTTCCAGCGGTGCAATTTCCACATTGATCCGTCTTATCTCTCCGCCACGTTCGGTTTTGACGGAATAAGCCGTTTCAATGGCTTCCATGAAATAATCCAGACTGGAGCGGGCCGGGTGCTCGCCGCAGAGCATGAGCAGGCGCTTATGTCCTTCGCGTTCAAGAACCTTTACTTCATTTTTGATTTGCTCCATAGTCAGGGCAACGCGATTTAGTTCCTTATTGTCGCGGCGAAATCCGCAGTACAGGCAGTTATTGGAACAGTGATTGGCAATATAAAGCGGCGCAAACAAAACAAGACGGTTGCCGTAAATATCTTTCTTGATTTGATGAGCCGCCTGTTGGATTTCTCCGATCAGTTCATCATTCTCCGTCTGCAGCAGAACGGCGACATCATCCGGCGAGAGACCTTTCAGCTCGTATGCTTTTTTGATGATCTCACGAACATGAAGCGGGTCGGGATTTTTCGCTTGAGCAAGAATCTCTTCGATGTGATTATCATTAATAAAGTCTTTCATGCGATTTCCTATGCTTCAGATTGATTAAACTTTTGTCAGAGACGATTTGACCGACACGCCGGGCAGAGTTCCCAGTTTTCCGGTCAGCGCGCCGATTGCGTCCGTTGTGGCGTGAACGATCAGCGCAATGATGTGTAAATTGCCCGGCGCATAAGGTAACCCCATGCGTCCGATGATCATTTCACCGAAATCACAGAGAATCTGATTGACTTTCTGCGCCTGGCTGGTTCTGTTGGTCACAATAATTGTCACCGTGCCGATGCGTTTCTCCATACATTCCTCGCAAAAAAAGAGGTTTGATCGGGAAAACATCAAACCTCTTTTGCTTAAGATTTTATATTTCCCTCAAGATCAGAAAGTTTCCCTCCCTCTCAGGCTGAACTCGTGTCGAGACACTATACAAATGGAATCAAAATTGTCAATTTCTATTTTTTATTTATGACAACAATTTCTTTTTCCACCCAAAGAGGAGCCATTTCTTTGGCTTCGTCGTAAGGAATCCTGCCGTGCAGGAACATAGCTTTGAAATCGTCGAACATGTAAATCCCCAGAAAGACGTGAACGCATAGAAACAGCGTCAGAGCCCAGGCGGCAATCGTGTGCAGATGTCCCATCAGAGCAACCGTTCCACGGGGCAGATTATGCGGAAATGCCCAGAGCGCCAGACCCGTAAAAATAAGAATGACGCCGCCGATAAAAACACATACGCCGAATAGTTTCTGTCCGGAGTTGTATTTCCCCATCGGAGGCACGGGAATTTTTTTGTGCAAAAGCAGCTTTTGGGGGTATCCACCCAGAACGGCAAACCACTTGAAATCGTTGCCGGAGACGGAGAAAACCCTGCTGAGGAACAACACGACACGTTTATAGCCGATCATGAAAAAAGATAGGGCGTCAAGTGTCAGCAGAATACCGGCGGCAATATGAATCCGCATGGTTAAATTCATTGCGCCTTCCGAAAAAGGTTTAAAAAAGAGAATCAAACCGGTTAACGCCAGAGGAAGGAAACTGATAACCAGCAGATAATGAAATATTCTTACGCTCAAAGGGTGCTTTAAAATCATATTTTCGCTGTGCATAACTAATAAACCTCCATATTAAGATAGCGCTTTCGTTCTGTTAATGTATTTTGTGTGCAGCAGTTCTTCGGACAGATGGCTTAGAGGCTTTCCGCCGAATTCGGTGTAATACCGGGCTACCGACTTATTGGCGTGACTGACCCGAATCTTGGATTGAATATCATCCTGATAAAGATTCTTTGTGCGTGCGTTGATATAATCATTGTTCGAGGATGCCAGAGATCGGATCCATATTGCGGGAAGAGCCAGAAACGCTGCAACAATACCGGTAATGGTCATAAACTCCCGTCGTGTTACATGAAGCGGATTTTCGATGTATTGATAATCTTGGTCGGACATAATTATTCTCCTTTAATAATTTATTTCCAGGCAAACCAGGGACGGACGGCGTCAATCCAGGAAGAGCCTGTTTGCTGAATAGGCTGGCCGCCGCCGTTGATGCATCCGGCCGGACAATTCATGACTTCAATAAAGTGATAGGGGGACGTCCCCGCAAGAACCTGATCAATGACCGGTTTCAGATTTCTGGCGATTCCGTGAACTACCGCCAGATTGAGGGTTACCTCTTTATTGTATTGGCTGTCCTTGAGCGTCACCGATGCGCTCTTGACGCCTTTTAATCCACGCACCGGCTTGAATTCGATGTTTGCAAGTTCGCCGCCGGTAATGACTGCATAAGCCGTTCTGACGGCGGCTTCCATCACGCCGCCTGTATTCCCGAAGATCGTTCCGGCTCCCGAATATTCTGCGAAAAGAATTTCAGGGGTGTAATCCTGTTCTTTGGCCAGATCGATTTTCATTTTCTTAAACAGACGGGCGAGATCGCGGGTTGTCAGGACCACATCCACATCCGGGTAGGATTCGCCGTTTGTTTTAGCGATATGTTTCTGATATTCAAAAGCGCTTTTGAATTCGGGGCGTGACGCTTCGAATTTTTTAGCCGTACACGGCATAATGCCAACCGTGTAAATCTTTTCGGCTGTTTTTCCCCAGACTTTTGCTCCGTAAGTTTTGGCCACCGCTCCGGCCATCTGCTGGGGTGACTTTGCCGAGGATAAATGGGGAATCAGCGACGGACACTGCGTTTCCACGAACCGAACCCATGCCGGACAGCAGGACGTGAACTGGGGGAGGGGGCCGATGGGCTCGCCGTTTTCGCTTTTTTCCCCGAAGACGGCATGTCGCGCCCGCAGAATAAATTCCGATCCCTCTTCCATAATCGTTAAATCGGCTGTAAAATTGTTGTCAAAGATTTCGATTCCCGCTTTTTTCATGGCGCCGTAGAGTTTTCCGGTCACCAGTGATCCGACCGGCATCCCGAATTCTTCGCCGATGGCAACGCGAACGGCGGGAGCGATGATTCCAACAACCGTTACGCTCTTATCTCCCAATTTGGCAATGACTGTGTCCACGGCATCCGATGTTTCGTAGGGTGCGCCGAACGGACAATTAACAAGACATTGACCGCAGCTCAGGCACAGATCAACATCGATACTGTGTGTCGCGCCGAACATACCTGTAATCGCTCCAGTCGGGCAGTGGCGTTTGCAGGCATCGCATCCTTTGCATTCAGATGCCTGGATGGCAATGACGCCGGGAATTTCACCCTTTTGATACGTTCGAGTATTCATGTTCATTTTCTTTTATCTCCTTTATTAATTCAGCTCAGTGACGAGAGAGCCTATATTATGTCATAAAAGACATATGTTAATAAAAACATATACGCCGATTCCAGTCAAGATAATTCTACTCACCGTCAAATTCGCTGGTCGAATTTATAAATAACAATCAAAAAGCATCAAGATCAGTGAATGCTATTGAATTATCTATTCATTAATGAAAAATCTCGCGATTTAATGATCCCCGTTAGCTGCCTCGCCGTTTCAGCATCAGGCAGATTAAGGGAAATTAGATGTCCTGCGCTGTTGATAAAAAGGGAGGGAAAGTTGCAAAGGACTTTACAAGTCCGATGATAGAACTTCAGCAAATGTGAATTAGAAATATAAAACGCATTTTATCTCGGTCTCCTTTTAAGAATATTTTTAATTTTATACTTTAAAAAACATCTCAAAGTCAAGAAAATAGTAATACAATGGATAAAAATAAATTATAGATGATAAGGGTTAATGTTAACAATAAAACGTTTCTTTTTTAAACGCTGAGAGTGCAGCAGGGAAGGGACGGCGTCTTAAATTACGTATGGCTTTCTCTCTGGAACCAGGGTCTCACTCATCAGGTTGATTCTTCCAGGAATCAACCTTCCCTGACGATGAGAAATGTCCTCTCTTTCAGATAAAATTTATGGAGTCAACGTGACACGGGGAAAGCAATATTGCCAACTCTAATTTTAAATATTGTTACCGCATTAAAAACCGAAACATATGAAAAAGAGAGGAATTCAAGATTAACATATGGTATAACTCTCCTAAACAAATCATTCTTTAAAGCAGATGAATATTCTTTGAGGAATATGAGTAAATTGATTCGATCATGCCGTCTGATTGCTTTTTCAACATTCGTTGTGCTTCTGTCTGTACTTATTCCGGGCTGTGAAAGCAGATATGAAAACCTGGATCTTCGCGTTTATCAGTATCGCGACACAAAAGACCTTGTTAAATATGTTTACGATGCTTCGCTGATTGTGTCAAAAAATGGTTTGAACAGCCTGGACTATTTCCGGAAAACTCGCCAGCTTCATAATACGCCTGACCGGTATCTTTATATCTACGATATGAATGGCGTAAATATTTATCATGCCGGAATGCCGCAGCTCGAGGGCAGGAACCTTTGGGATATTACCGATAAAAACGGTAAAAAAGCGGTTCAAATGGTGATTGCCGCGTTAGCCGATAAAAACAATCCACACGCCTGGGTACATTATTCCTAGTGGGAACCGGGCAAATTCTATCCTGTTCCCAAATCCTCTTGTCATTTTAAGGTTACAACCCCCGAGGGGAAGGTGTTATTCGTTGGCGGAGGTTTAAACTATCCCCACGAAGAAAAAGAATTTATCAGAATTATCGTTGATGACGCCGCTGGATTGATTAAAGAAAAAGGCAAATCCGCTTTTTCCGAGATAGCAGATCCCGCCTCGCATTATAATTTCCGGGATGTAAAAGTGTTTGTCTTTACGCCGACGGGCAAACTGCTTATATCGCCGGTCATGAACGATAGCCTTACGGAATTCAAACTGCTGGATTGCGTCGATGAGATGGGTCATAAGCCATTCGTAAAAGCCCTGAACGAACTCAAGAATAAAGATTCGGTTTGGGAAGTCTTTCTTGCGAAAAACAGATATCAGCGGATACTGGTCAAGAAGAGCTTATACCTGCGCAAAACTTATATCGCCGGTGAGGAAATCTATATCGGTGCGATCACAGACCTTCCCCAGCCACCGGGATGATTGAGGCGATAAATGGCAGAAAAAGATAAATACGAATATGCTGTAAACGAAGTGCCGCCAATTGGACATTTGTTGTTGTCGGCATTTCAACACGTTTTGATCATGGTTGTCGCTATCGGCATTCCCATAATATTTGCCGGTCAGCTCAACGAAACACCGCAATTTACAGCTTCTCTCGTAACCTTTTCCATGCTTGCCTCCGGTATCGGTTCCATTATCCAGGCCTTGAAACTGCCTTATCTCGGTTCCGGTTATTTATGCCCGAATCTTTGCGGTCCTTCTTATTTAAGCCTTTCGCTTTCCGCGGCGTGGGTTGGCGGCCTGCCGTTGATGCGCGGCATCACGATTGTCGCCGGTATCATTGAAATGTTTCTCGCGCCGGTCATTCAAAAACTTAAAAGCGTATTCCCGATATACATTGTCGGATTGGTTGTTACGCTGGTCGGAATCAGCATTATTCAGATTTCAGTAACATCGTTTTTCGGTCTTACTCTTCAAGGGGATGCCATTCGTAATATAGATATTTTCATCGGTGCTGTATCTTTGCTAATCATGGTTGCCTGTAATATCTGGGGTAGAGGATTTGTTAAGGTTTATTGTCTGATTATCGGGATATTCTCAGGCTGGATTCTGGCTCTGATTCTAATTCCTGAGTATTGGCAAAACCTTGTTTCAGTCAAAAACAGTCCGCTTTTCGCGATGCCTCGATTCAGTGCGCTTCTTAACCCGATAACATTCCATTTCAATCTGCTGATTCCTTTGATTGTTATTGCCATTGGCAGTACCTTGAAAACCTTCGGTAATCTTCTGGCCGCGCAGAAGATGTCGGAGCCTGAACTCAATGAAGTTAATTTTGTGCCTATCCGCAATGGTATTGTCGCCGACGGCCTCGCGACCACTCTCTCGGGATTGCTGGGTTCGATGGCGGTGGATACATCTTCCAGCAATATCGGTTTGGCCGGCGCGACCAAGGTGCTCAGCCGCTGGATCAGCGTTGTGGCCGGAGCGATTTTTATTGTGCTGGCATTCTTTCCGATGCTGACCAATGCCCTGGCCTATATTCCCAAGCCGGTTCTTGGCGCATCTCTGATCTTCAGCGGCTGTTTTATGATTTGCGCCGGCTTGATACAGATGCTTGACGAAAAATGGGATCAACGTAAGACCTTTGTGGTTGGCATCGCGCTGTTTTTCGGTTTAAGCACCGCTTTTCTGCCTTCGCTCTATGCCCGGGCGCCGAAGCTTATCCAGACATTTTTTACCGATCCGCTTCCAACGGCCACCATTCTTGCCGTGATATTGAATCAGGTTTTCAATCTGGACGTTCTTTACAAAAAAGTTATAAAGAAAAATTAAAATTATTCTTGTTTGAAAATGCAAGAAGATTGCTTGTTGTTGAGAAATATTCCTTTGCATATCTGGAAATCGATAGAAGATGAAAGGAACAGAACTGTGTTTAATCATCTACGGTGCAAAAGATACCGTCATGACGTCTTTGTTAGAGGAAGCCGATCCTGTTCTGGCGATCATGATACCGGTAGTGACAATTGTCACCGTACCCATGCGTTAATCCATAAATTCCTCATATGAAAGATTTTGATTCCGGAACAATTGTCCCTTTTTATTCTAAAAGACTTTATTGACTTAAGATCAGAATCTTCCTCGCACTCAGGCCAATATTCAATTTAATGTACTCCAAATCACGTCAGCCGCTTGTGATTAGATAGATCACTTGATCGATATTGGTGCCTGAAAGATTAAAAGCATTATTTTCCAAATTGCTGCTCAAACGCATTCAGGGCGGAGGGGAAGGGAGCAAGGCTGCGCCTGAGAACACCCTGCAGGAACGATATGGCTATGCCGTAGTTTGTGACGGGAACCCCGGCTCCCTGGGCTTTGCGTAAACGGTTGAGCATCTCGCGGCGGTTAATCATGCAGGCGCCGCAGTGAATGATCAGTTTATATTTTTTCAGGTCGTCGGGATAATCTCGTCCGGTCGACGTATCAATCTGCAGATCGCCTCCGATGTATTGTTTGAGCCAGCGGGGAATCTTCACACGGCCGATATCGTCTTCCAGCGCATGATGCGAGCAGGCTTCCGCGATCAGAATACCGTCGCCCGGTTGGAGACTGTCGATCGCCGCGGCTCCGCGCGCCATAACGTTTAAATCGGATTTTTGCCGGGCAAAAAGAATGGAGAAGGTAGTGACCGGAATGTCTTTCGGAACATCGGCCGTTACTTTGAGAATGGCCTGCGAATCCGTGACGACTATGGCCGGCGGTTGCTTCAGGTTCGCCAGCACGGCAGCGAGTTCTCTTTCCTTGACGACAAGCGTTGCCGCGTCATTATCGAGCGCATCTCGAATAGTCTGAACCTGCGGCAGAATCAATCTGCCCTTCGGCGCCTGTAAGTCAATGGGAACGACTAAAACAGCCAATCCACCGGGTGGAAGAAGATCTCCGATCAGCGACGGTGTGCCGATGAAATCTGCCGGCGCCGCTTCCAGCAACTCTTTTTTTAAAGCTTGCAGGTAGTCCTGACGTTTTGTTTCATCGTTGCAGGAAACCGTCAAAATCCTGCTTGATTTCCGGCGGAGGACTTTCCAATAGTCGTCTGATGGCTGGTGTAAATCAATTTTATTAATAACAATCAAAACGGGAATGTTACGCGTCTTGGCTTCCGTTAAAACCGACTCTTCAAAATCAGTCCAGCGATCTGATTCCGTGACCAGAATAATGACATCCGCACGGTCGAAAACCCGGGCTGTTTTCTTCAGCCGCGCGTCGGACAATTCCGAAATATCATCAAGACCGGCCGTATCCAGAAAAAGAACAGGACCCAGGGGCAGAAGCTCCATCGCTTTTTCTACGATATCGGTTGTTGTCCCGGCAACAGGAGATGTGATGGCAATGTCCTGCCCCAGCATTAAATTAAGCAGGCTGGATTTGCCAACGTTGGTGCGTCCCAGAAGCGCGATATGCAGACGGTTTCCCTTGGTTGTGTTATTCATTGTTTTTAACCTTGAATCCCAGAGCCGTTAACTGATAGGGGGACATCACTTTATCGATTAATTCTTTCCCCAGTTTTTCTTCCAGAAACTGCCGCACGTTTTTTTTGCCGGTGGAAGAAAAATCAGCGATGAGCCGAGAGGCTTTTTCGTAACCGATGACGGGCAGCAGGGCCGTAATCATCATGGGACTGGCGTTAAAATATTCTGCGCATTGTTCACGATCGACCGTGATGCCGCGTACGTGAGCAGCCAGAAGCCCATTGATGTTAATCAGTAAATCAAGCGATTCCAGAAGCGCATGCGCGAGCAGCGGCAGGAATTCATTGATTTGCAGGGTGCCGCGGGAAGCCGTGTCGGTTATGATTCCGTCATTGGCGATGACCTTGATGCCGGTCTGGACGGTCGCTTCACACAGGACGGGATTGACTTTTCCGGGCATAATGGAAGAACCGGCCTGCAATTGAGGCAATTTGATCTCTCCCAGGAAATTCATGAAGCGCAGGTCGTTGGCTATTTTAATGAGATTAACGGCGTGAGCCTTGAGGATGCCGGAGACCTCCACAAACGAGTCGGCATTGGCGGTCTCTCCCAGTAAATTCTCGCCGCGGGAGAGCCCCAGCCCGGTTATTTCCCGCAGCTTTTCAATGACCAGGAAAATATAATTGCGCGGCGCGGTGAGTCCCGTTCCGACAGCGGTGCCGCCGAGATTAACCACCCGCAGACGTTCTTCGCATTTGAACATCCGCCAGCGGTCACGGGAAAAAGCTTCGGCAAACGCGGAGAATTCCGCTCCCAGGGTAATGGGGACGGCTTCCTGAAGCTCCGTTCTTCCCGGTTTGACGATGGCGGAACATTCCTTTTCTTTCTCCTGAAAAGCGCCCTGTAAGCCGGAGACCGCGCCGGATAAATCTCTGAATTTGGAAATGGCGGCCATTTTTATCGCTGTGGGAAAAACATCGTTGGTGGATTGGTGAAGATTGACGTCTTCCAGAGGATGAATGATCGAATAATCGCCTTTTGTTCCCCCCAGCTTTTCAATGGCGCGGTTGGCAATGACTTCATTAATGTTCATATTGACGGACGTTCCCGCGCCGCCCTGCAGAGCGTCCAGGGGAAACTGATCCGTAAAAGCGCCGGAGACAATTTCATCGCAGGCGTCCGCGATAACGTGTGATTTCGATTCGGATAGAAAACCTGTCTCGGTGTTTGCAAGACAGCAGGCTTTTTTCAGCATCGCCAGTGCTCTGATTAAAGAAGGATTTACTTTTAATGAACTGATCGGGAAATTTTGAAGGGCCCGTTGCGTGTGAATCCCCCAATACACCTCATCCGGAACGTTCAGTTCGCCTAGAAAATCTTGCTCGGTTCTCTTGTCGGTCATAAATGATTCACTCGTGGAATTGATGTGTCAAAATCATGAACCAGACTGTCGTCTGAAAATCCTGTCTCGCTTTTCTTGCAGGATAAATCGACGAACCCATCCGGCTTTACCGATCGTGACCTTGAGGTTATTGGCCTGTTGCACCGGAGTTTCGTTAAAAAAAGAGGTCTGCCCCGGACGGAGCAAACCTCTTTTAAAAGTTGTGTGTTTACCCTGAAAAATTAGCCATCTTTCTTCTGAGGCAATTCAGTTCCTCTTTGCACATACTTGGTGTGCAGAAGTTTATGCGACTTGTGTCCCAGGGGTTCTTTGAGAAACTTATCGTATAATTTCTTCACAGACTCGTTTTCATGTGATTGACGATTCTTCTGAACGTTTCCGTCATCTTTATAAAGAGCGGAAGAGCGCAGAACTCGGATGTCGTTGTTCGTGGGAATCGGCTCGCCGCCGCCGGAGATACAGCCGCCGGGACAGCACATCACTTCAATGAAGACGTAATCCGCTTTGCCGTCACGGATAAGATCCATGATTTTACGGGCGTTACCCAGTCCGTGGGCGACGGCAATCTTTACCTTGCCTAAAGGGCCGACTTCGACCGTCGCTTCTTTGACGCCGTCAAGTCCGCGAACAGGTGTAATATCCAGACTCGGCAGATCTTTGCCGGTGACAACCGCATACACCGTACGCAGAGCCGCTTCCATGACACCGCCTGTCGCACCGAAGATGGTGGCTGCACCGGTATACTCACCCATCGGTGCGTCATAATCTTCATCGGCCAGGGTTTCAAAATCAATGCCGGCTTCTTTAATCATGCGTCCAAGTTCACGGGTGGTCAGGACATAGTCAACGTCACGAAAGCCGCTGCTGTTCATTTCGGGACGCTGGGCTTCGAACTTTTTAGCGGTGCAGGGCATGATGGAGACCGAAACGATATCTTTCGGATCAATGCCGGCCGTTTCCGCGTAATACGTCTTGGCGAGTGCGCCGAACATTTGCTGTGGCGACTTGCATGTGGATAAATGGCCGAGTAATTCCGGATAAAAATGTTCGCAGAACTTGATCCAGCCGGGGCTGCACGATGTAATCATCGGCAGCGTTCCGCCTTCTTTAACCCTCTTGAGCAGTTCGTTGCCTTCCTCAATGATGGTGAGGTCGGCGGTAAAATTGGTGTCGAACACTTTATCGAATCCCAGTCTTCTCAAGGCTGCAATCATTTTTCCGGTCACCAGGCTTCCCGGAGGCATGCCGAACTCTTCGCCCAGTGCGGCACGAATCGCCGGAGCTTCCTGGACGATAACGTGTTTGGCCGGATCCTGCAGGGCCTTCCAGACGCTCTCAACATCATCCTTTTCATAAAGAGCGCCCACAGGACAAACCAAAATGCATTGACCGCAGGTAACACAGTTGGATTCCACCAGAGGAACGTCAAATGCCGGGACGACTTTGACCTTACTGCCACGATTGGCCGGCGTCAAAACGCTGACCGTTTGAACGTGTTCGCAGACGGTGACACAGCGGTGACAGTCGATGCATTTGCGACTGTCCCGAACAATGGAAGGGCTGGAACGATCGATCATGCCTTCCTTGGGGAATTGTGTGTAATCAAAACGCACTTCTTTGAGACCGACAAACTCGGCGACTTTCTGCAACTCGCAACTGCCATTTCTGACGCAGAAGTTGCATTCCTGCGGATGATTGGCCAGCAACAACTCCACAACCATTTTTCTCGCCTGACGGACTTTTTCCGTATTGGTGCGGACAACCATGCCTTCCGAGACGGGGAAAACACATGCGGCAATCAGACTGCGTTGGCCTTCCACTTCCGTCATGCAAACACGGCAGGCGCCGGGTGTATGATTTCTTTCTGTCCATGCGCAAAGCGTGGGAATCTTAATTCCGACACTGCGGGCCGCTTCCAGAATAGTAGAGCCGGCCGGAACCTCTACGTCTTTGTTATCAATAGTCAGTTTAATATTTTTGGACATAATCTTTTACTCCCAAACAGTTTACAGTTCAGCGTCACAACGCAGACAGCGGCAGGCTTCTTTGATGGCATCTTCGGGTTTGAAGCCCAGTTCCACTTCCACAAAACTCGTCTTGCGGGTGTCGTGGTGCATTTCCGGCATGGCCATCTGAGGTGTCTCAACTGTTTCTTCATCAATTTCCAGAGGCACATCAATTTTTTCCTTAGCCGGTTTCTCATAAGCGGATTCGCCGTTGGCCTTGCGGATCGCAGCATCGATGTCATCGGCAGCCTGATGTCCTGCGCCAATCGCAGCGATGACGGTATCCGGACCGGTGGCCGCGTCGCCGCCGGCGAAATAACGGGGATTGGCTGTCCCGGATTTGTATTCTTTGCCGACTTCAAAACAATCCCACTTATTGACGCCCACGCCTTTCTTGGCATCCAGGAAGCTCATGTCCGGTACCTGGCCGATCGCTGCGATAACCGCATCAACGTCCAGTGTGAACTCGGAACCTTCAACCGCAACCGGTCTCTTGCGGCCGCTGTTATCAAAATCGCCAAGCTTCATGCGCTGGCAGGTAATCGAAGACACCTTGCCTTTGGTTCCGTCAATTTTCAACGGAGCAACCAGCAGATCAATCTTGATTCCTTCTTCTTCGGCGGCCTTGATTTCTTCTTCAGCCGCGGGCATATCCTGTTTCAAACGTCTGTAAAGGATGGTGACTTCGGAACCCAGGCGGAGAGCAACACGGGCCGCGTCAATCGCGGAGTTGCCACCGCCGATTACGACGACTTTCTTGCCCAGAGACTTCTTGCCGTTCATCCATTTCTCTTCGTCGGCGTTAAAATCTCTCAGGAATTCCACGCCGCCGAACACATTTTTCAGATCTTCGCCTTTGACGCCCATCTTCTGGCTCTTGTGAGCGCCGGTGGCCAGGTAGATGTAGTCAAATTCTTTTTCCAGCTTGGCGAACGTGATGTCTTTGCCCACGCGGGTATTCAGCTTGATGTCCACGCCGAGTGTGCGAATATCGTCAATTTCACCATCAAGAATATTGCGGGGCAAACGGTAGGAAGGAATACCCCAGTAAAGCATTCCACCGGGTTTCGGAAGTTCTTCAAACACGGTGACTTTATATCCGCGCTGAGCAAGGTCTCGTGCTGCCGTCAGACCGGCAGGTCCTGCTCCGATGACAGCGATCTTTTCCTTACGGGTTACGGGCACCGCCTCAATCTTCGGACGCGGAGCATTGTCGGTGATGAAGCGCTTCAGGAACTTGATCGCAATGGGCTCATCCATATTGCCTCGACGGCATTTGGTCTGGCATTTGTGATCACAAACTCTTCCGCAAACGGAAGGGAAGGGATTGGTCTGCAAAAGGATTTTATAGGCGTCTTCAAATCTTCCCGCCCGGACCAGCGCGATGTAGGAAGGGATATCCATTTCTATCGGGCAGGTATGCTGACAGGGTGATTTAAACAATGCCGAACAAACAGCCGCGCTGCAGTGATGATTGCGAATATGATCCTCGTATTCTTTGCGGAAATAACGGAGAGTGCTCAATACCGGATTGGGAGCGGTCTGTCCCAGGCCGCACAGCGCGGCGTTCTTAATAACGGCGGCCATTTCTTCGAGCAGTTCGATGTCGCCTTCCTTGCCCTTGCCCTGGGTAATGTTGGTCAGGATTTCCAGCATGCGCTTTGTTCCTTCGCGGCAGGGCGTGCATTTGCCGCAAGATTCGTCCTGGCAGAAATTCATGAAGAATCTGGCCATGTCCACGGCGCATTTATCTTCATTCATAACGATCAATCCGCCGGAGCCCATGATCGCGCCAAGCTCGACGACTTTTTCATAATCCACCGGAGCGTTCAGATGCTGAACGGGAATCATGCCGCCGGAGGGACCGCCCAACTGAGCGGCCTTGAATTTCTTGCCTTTGGGAATGCCGCCGCCGATATCGTAAACGATGGTGCCCAGTTTGGTGCCCATCGGAACTTCAACCAGACCGACGTTGTTGACATCGCCGGTGAGCGCGAAAACTTTTGTTCCCTTGCTCTTTTCCGTGCCGACGGAAGCGTACCACTTGGATCCGCGTAAAATAATCTGACCGACGTTGGCCAGTGTTTCCACATTATTCAGAATGCTGGGTTTCTGCCACAAGCCGGCGACAGCGGGGAAGGGCGGTCTCGGGCGGGGCATACCTCTTTTGCCTTCAATGGAGGTCATCAGAGCGGTTTCTTCGCCGCAGACGAACGCGCCGGCGCCCTGATAAATTTCCAGATTGAAATCGAATCCGGTACCCAGAATATCTTTGCCCAACAAGCCGGCTTTCTTGGCCTGATCAATGGCGACATTCAAACGGTGAATGGCCAGAGGATACTCGGCGCGGCAGTAGATGTAACCCTGCGATGAACCGATGGCTTTGGCGGCGATGACCATGCCTTCCAGAACGGCGTGCGGATCGGCTTCCAACACGCTTCTATCCATGAACGCGCCCGGGTCGCCTTCATCGGCGTTGCATAAAACGTATTTGACGTCGCTCTTGGACTGCGAAGCAAATTTCCATTTCAAACCCGTCGGGAAACCTGCGCCGCCGCGTCCTCTTAATCCGGAATCCAGAATTTCCTGAACAATTTGCTCCGGAGTCATTTCCGTCAGGGCTTTGGCCATGCCGGCATAACCGTCGCGGGCGATATATTCTTCAAGTTTTTCCGGATCAATCAATCCTCTGTTCTTCAGAACTCTCAATTCCTGATGAGCGAAGAAGGGAATATCCTGCATGGTGGGAATAATCTGATCGGTCGTCGGTTCGCGATATAAAAGCTTCTGAACAATTCTTCCCTTGATCAAATGTTCTTCAACCAGTTCAGGTATGTCCTCGGGCTTTAAGCTGATGTAAATGACGCCCTCGGGATAAACAACCATAATCGGTCCCAGGGCGCAAAAACCATTACAGCCGGTTTCCACAACTTTAATTTCATCCGTTAACTTTTTTTTATCAAGCTCTTCCAATAAAGCTTTTTTTACCGCGGGACTGCCGGACGCTTGACAGCCGGTGCCTCCGCAAATTAATAAGTGTGCGCGAAAAACTTTCATTTAGCCTACATCCTCCTTAAGAAATCGTCGTGCGTCTTGGTGACAGACATGATTGAACGAAAATATTATTTAATTACTTCAGCTCCCCTGGCCAGAACAAAAGGAGTCTGAATTTCTCCTCCCAGGATATGTCTTTTGAAAACTTGTCTCATTTTGTTTGAGTTCATGTATTCGTATTTAATGGGATCCTGATTCAATACTTCCACGGTGACCAGCGGTTCGCGGCTGCATAATCCCATGCATCCTGATGTGGTTACCACAACATCGTTGGCGCCGGCTGTTTCGATTTCCTGAAGCAGTGTATCCATCACTTCTTTCGCTCCCGAAGCGATGCCGCAGGTTCCCATGTGGACGGTAACTTTCACGCGACGTTCGCCGTCTCTGAGAGACATCTCCTTATGAACTTTTTCCTTTATTTTTTTTAAGTCACTTATGGTCAACTTTGCCATGAACTTTGTCCTCCCGGCTTCTTTGAATTTTTATTTGTATTGAGCTAGTATTTCTTTGACCTTGGCTGGTTTGACACGTCCGTGAACGTCTTCATCCACAACGACCACCGGTCCGAGACCGCAAGCGCCGAGGCAACGAACCGATTCCAGGGTAAACATCCTGTCGGCAGTTGTTTCGCCTTCCTTGATGCCAAATTCTTTTTGCAGCGATTCAGTGATGGCTTTGCCTCCTCTGACATAGCACGCTGTTCCAAGACAAACGCGAACGGTGTGCTTGCCTCGCGGTGTCATGGTAAAGAATGAGTAAAACGTCACAACGCCATACACGCGGCTCAAAGGCAAATTAAGTTCTTTGGCAATTTTCTTCTGTACGGACATCGGCAGATATTCCAGAGATACCTGCGCTTCCTCCAGGACCGGGATCAAGCTTCCCGGTTTTCCTTTGTGCTTTTTGATAATTTTGTTCAGTTGATCCACTTGTTCTGGAGTGAATTCTTTTAAGAGTTCATTATCTTCCGACTTCATCAATTTCCTCCTCAATCTTATTGGTCTGTTAAGCACGGGTGAATATTCTTCATGCCGTTGTCAATAACATCCCTAATGTACTTTATTAATATCTCCGGATGATTTATTTTAAATCACCGATTTTATTACGTAAATCTTAAAGTCCTGTCGAGAACCGGCGGTCATTATGCCAATGTTTTTTAATAAAATCAACATATTTTATTTAGCATAATTCTTCCTGCAGAACGCTCCTGATGTACTTCAATATTTCGGGATGATTAATGGGTATGTCATTAATTTCTTTGCGTATATCTCTTGTATCCATTTCAAAATCCCGTTCATTGTTTTTATATCTGAACAGGAAATCAACGTTGGAGTTGCCGGCGATGAGAATGATTAATGTGCTTACGATGTCTCCAAGGGGTTGTCTGTCTATGTGGTTCAATTGAAAAGACACCTTAAGGTCGGTTCCCTCGCCTTTGACAGAATCCACCTGAAGATGTCCACCGGCTCTTTGCGCTGCATCGGATAACAGCGGAAGCCCCAGTCCCACACGCCTTACTTTTTTTGTTGTGTAAAAAGGGTCCAGCGCTTTTTCGATTTCTTCTTTTGTCATGCCGATGCCGTCATCAATGATTTCGATGGAAAGCAGGTTTGTTTTTTCATTTTCTTCGATGGTTATTTCAACCCGTGTTGCGCCGGCCCGAACGGAATTCTCGGCGATGTCCAGTATGTGAGCTGCCAGTTCCAGCATGGTTCACTCCACAACGCATCGGCCGTTTTGCCGTGCGAATGCCATTTTCAGTTCAGTCAGTGTCGGTTCCGCCATCATGATTTTCGTCATGGTTTTCCCGATGTCCTTCAGAAAATGGGCGTCGGATGAGGTTATAAATGAATATTGTTTTAACGTTTGATATTTTTCCCGGGCGAGTGGAATGCCGGTCAGAGGCGTTACTTCCAGCGCGTCAAAGCAAATGCTTTCATCAATAAATCCGAGTTGACTTATCACGCTGAAGCTTTCCCTGTCGATATGGGATGCGATTGCCAGTCCGTTTTGCTCATGAACGCGCTGCAATAAATCGTATAAGGGAACATCGGTGGCGCCGATTAACAGCTTGTCGCTGATTCCTTCCACTTCGCCGACGTCGTTGACAATCGCCTGAACGCCAAACTTCTCTTCATCGTTTTCGCCAGCAAGATGCAGATACACAAAGTCCTGCATTGCGGTCAAATCCGACAGGGAATCGAATAAGGCGAGAAAATGCACTTCTTCGCTTGTGGTAATTTCCATGCCGGGAAATACTTTCAGATTTTTGCCCTGTGCGGCTCTCATAACATAAGGCACGTTTTCTGAAGCATTATGATCGCAGACGGCAATAATATCGAGATTTGAATGAACAGCTTTTTCCACAAGTGCGCTCGGATGCATGTCCAGTTCGGCGCATGGTGACAGACAGGTGTGAATGTGCAGGTCGCATTTGAAAACTCTGAGCATAATTTTGCCGGGTTGAATTAAAGAATGGCTGTATACCGGAGGGGATTGAAAAATCTTTCCGTCATGTTCCCGAATGCAGCAAATTGTATATTCTGCCAGTGATTTCGAACGCCGATAAATCTGTGATTAATATCGGTACATTCTCCCGAATGGCTTTTTCCAGCGCGTCCTTAGCCGGTTCGCAAGAGTTTACCAGAATGATGCCGGCATGCTCTTTCAGTGTGGCTATGGCAACGATATTCTGGTGTATCTGCCTGGTGATCCAGATATCTCCTTCGTGAGAATTTGCCATTACATCGCTCAATAAATCTCCCGTGTATCCTCCTGTCACGTTATTGCTTTTCCTGTCCGGTGCTGACATCAGTTTTAGATTCAATTTTTCCGCGATGGTTCCAATATCCATATTAATAAACCTCTATGAGATATGCCTTTCAATGATTATTCTTAAAAATGTGCCTTTTTCCACTTCCGATAGTATGTCGAATTTATCGGAATATGATTTGATGTTGAACAATCCCATCCCGGCGCCAAATCCCATTTCCCGGATCTGTTGATTGGCGGTGGAGTATCCCTGCTGCATGGCCAGGTTAATGTCCGGAATGCCCTGACCTTCATCATCCGCTTCAATGATCACTTTATCCGGGCTGACCGTCAGATGGATGGTGCCTCTTTTTGCATAAGAAACAATGTTGATTTCAGCTTCGTAGCAGACAATTGCCGATCTTCTGACCACATCGTCGGGCATTTGCATTTGCTTGAGAATGGATTTTATGCGGGTGGAAACGGTTCCCGCAGCATTGAAATTACCTCCCTCAACTTCAAACGTATACGTCTGTAATTTATTTTCAGATTCGTTCACTGCCGGATTCAACTTTTTCCAGGCAGCCGACTATACCTTTAGCGTAAAGACGACCAGCTGTTTCAAATAAAATATATTTTGTTGTTAAAATCGGAATATGGAGATCTTTGGCCATGGAAATTGCTTCGGCGGGAGGTTTTTTTCCGCGAACCAAAATGATTGCGGCAATATCGAGAACATTGGCGATTCTGACAACCTGAGTATTGGTCAATCCTGTGAGCAGCATGCTGCCCGCTTTGGCGAAGGCAAGAACATCGCTCATCAAATCCGCACCGAAAGCCGTTTTGACTTCAATATCCAGCTTATCCTCTCCAACAATCACATCGGCATTAAGTATTTCTTTGACTTCACTCAGCTTCAATATTCACTCCTTGCTAAAAAAACAGGTTATTTTTGTTTTAAATATGGAAAATTTAATTAAATTTCTTTTAGCATACAAGCGACTTTACTGTCAACGAAATCATTGTGCTCAAAAATCAAAAAACCGGAACGGATCGATGGAAAATTCAAATGATATGCAACCCATTTGTCACAATGATTTTAAGGGTTGATATCGTCCGCATTTGTGCCGGAACTGTTCTTTAAAATTATTTATAAAATCCGCTTTCGACCTTCCTCAGGCAACCGACGATCCCCTTGCTGTAAAGAATGCCGGCTGTTTCGAATAAAATATAGTTTGTCGTTAAAATCGGAATTTGCAATTCTCTTGCCATAGCAATGGCTTCGGTTGACGGTTCTTTGCCGCGGACAATGATGATGGCGGCTATATTCCTGCTGGATGCGGTTTTAATCACCTGAGGATTGGTCAATCCGGTCAGCAGGAGGCTGCCCGCCTTGGCGAAAGCCATAACATCACTCATTAAATCGGCGCCGAAAGCGGTATGGACTTCCATATCCAATTTTTCTTCGCCGACAACAACACTAGCGTCTAATATGTCTTTAACTTCCCTGAGCTTCAAAAAAGGACTCCTTTATGTGAAAATAACTTACTTTTTTATTATAGGCATAAAAGTGTGAAATGTGTCAATTTAATTATTGTTCGAAATTGATTTATCCAATGAGATATCGGTATGATTGTGATGAATCAAACAATTATCCGGCTCCAGGCAGAACATTTATTTGCCCTTGACATGGTTTTCCCGTAATGGTAATGACCTCCGACATTTTGAATGTATCGGGGCGTGGCGCAGTCTGGTAGCGTATCTGAATGGGGTTCAGAGGGCCGGTGGTTCAAATCCACTCGCCCCGACCAATAAAATAAAGGGGCTGACCTAATATATGGTTTGTCCCTTAAATTTTATATGACAAGGTATCTGGTAAAGATGAAAAAAGCGGACGGCCAAATACATCAAATTCCCCTGAAAAGCTTAAATAAATGATTTTGTTTTGATTTTTGCAAAATAATCTGCGTTGACAATCTTGAGCTTAATGAATATAAAAGCTTGAGAGCGAGAGTGGCGGAATTGGCAGACGCACTGGACTTAGGATCCAGCCCGCTATGCGGACTAGGGGTTCAACTCCCCTCTCTCGCACCAGAAACTGATGATGCATTAATTATATTTAATAATAAATAAAGGAGAATGATAGTGAGTCAGGTTGTGATTAAGATTGAAGATTTAAGTCCGGTGAAGAAAAAAATGCTGCTGGAAATACCCTGGAATGAAGTTAAAGATGAGTTGGACGCCGCATATCATGAAGTGGGCAAAAAAGCTAAAATTAAAGGTTTCCGTCCCGGAAAGGTTCCCCGCAAGATTCTGGAAACGTATTTTAAAGCCCAGGCGGAAGAAGAAACCATCACGAATATTGTTAATAAATATTACTGGCAAACGCTGGAGGAGAAAGGATTTGCTCCTGTTTCCAGGCCGGAAATCGATCAGGACGGGATAAAAGAAAATGCCGACTTCTCTTTCTCCGCATCCTTTGAAACGGAACAGGAATTTGAACCCAAAAATTATAAGGGCATTGAACTGGAAAAAGAAGAAATTAAGGTTACCGAAGAGGATGTGCAGAAGAGAATCGATGAAATCAGACAAATGTTTGCCACGATGGAAGAAGTCAAAGAAGACCGGCCGGTTGTTGCCGGTGATTTTGTCGTGATTGATTTCGAGGGCAGTCTTAATGGTGAAAAATATAAAGAATTGAAGGCCGATCAATATTTTCTGGAAATCGGCTCGCAGCGATTTGTCCCCGGTTTTGAAGACCAGGTGGCGGGTATGAAAAATGGTGAAACAAAGGAAATCACAGTAACCTTTCCCGCTGATTATCATGAAAGTAAATTTGCCGGTCAGGACGTGGTGTTTAAGGTTACCGTTAAAAATATAAGAGAGAAGAAATTACCTGAAACGGACGAGAGTTTTGTTAAAAATTTCGAAAAATACAATTCATTTGAAGATTTCAAAAACGATGTACGAAAATCTCTGGAGGAAAAAGCACAGCAGATGGCCCAAGTGAATTTGCAAAACAAAATCACGGACATTCTGATTAGAGAAAATGAAATCGACGTTCCGCCGTCGCTTGTGGAAAGACAGATTTATTACATGATGATCGATACGCAAAAGAGAATGCTTTCCGCCGGCATTGACGAAAACAGCGCCATGGAATTCGGTCTGAAAATGAAGGATAAATACAAGGGTGACGCGGAGAAGATCGTCAAATCTTTTCTGATTATAAAAAAGATCGCTCAGAAAGAATCGTTTGCAACTGAACCAGCCGAGGTGGAACAGTATTTACAGGAAATGGCGCTCAGAAGCGGAAGAGATTACGAGTCGTTTAAGAAAATGTATGACAGTGAAGAAAGTCAGGATTCGCTGAAAATGGAATTGATGCAAAAAAAGGTATTTGACTTTATCGAGCAGAATGCAAATATTAAGGTCGTGGAAAAAACCGGAATGGAGGCCAAGTAGTGAATTTAATTCCCATGGTGGTGGAACAGGACGGACGTGGTGAGCGGGCATATGATATTTATTCTCGTTTGTTGAAAGACCGCATCATCTTTCTGGGGACGGCGATCGATGATAACGTCGCCAATGTCATTGTTGCCCAGATGTTATATCTCGAAGCGGAAAATCCGGATAAAGAGATATTTTTCTACCTGAATTCTCCGGGCGGCAGCGTCAGCGCCGGCATGGCCATTTATGATACGATGCGCTACATCAAGTCACCTATCTCCACCGTTTGCATGGGACAATCGGCCAGTATGGCCGCTCTGCTTCTGGCGGCCGGAGAAAAGAAGAAACGATTTGCATTGCCTCATTCACGCATATTAATTCATCAGCCCCTGGGAGGTTTTCAGGGGCAGGCCACGGACATTGACATCCAGGCGAAAGAAATACTAAGATTAAAAGATGAACTCAACAATATACTGGCTGATTTGACCGGACAACCGCTGGCGAAGATTATGAACGACACCGAGCGTGATTATTTCATGACCAGCGAACAGGCCCGGGAATACGGATTGATTGACGAAATCATTGTGAGAAAACCTGACGCCTCGGCCAACAAGAACAAGGAGAAATAAGTGATCAAAAAAGGCAAAAACAACAGAATGGACGACGGAATGCTTTTTTGTTCCTTTTGCGGGAAAATGCAAAGCGAAGTGCGCAAACTGGTAGCCGGTCCGACGGCCTATATTTGCGACGAATGTATCGAGCTTTGCCGGTATATTGTCGAGGAGGAAGACGACAAACTGGTTGAGAAAGACGCTCAGAAAGGTTTGCCGTATCCAAAAGAAATCAAAAAATTTCTGGATCAGTATGTTATCGGTCAGGAAAAAACAAAAAAGATTCTGTCGGTGGCTGTGTATAATCATTACAAGAGATTGTTTTCCCGCAACGAGTCCGACGGCATAGAAATTCAGAAAAGCAATGTTCTCTTGATCGGGCCGACCGGTTCGGGGAAAACGCTGCTGGCCAAAACACTCGCGAAATTCCTTAATGTTCCGTTTACCATTGCCGACGCGACAACCTTGACGGAGGCCGGTTATGTCGGTGAGGATGTGGAAAATATTATTTTAAGTTTACTGCAAAATGCCGACTATGACGTAGCCCGGGCGTCCAAAGGCATTGTGTACATCGATGAGATCGATAAAATAGCCAAGAAATCGGGCAATCCGTCCATTACCCGGGACGTGTCCGGCGAAGGTGTGCAGCAGGCTCTGCTGAAGATCATGGAAGGCACGATGGCCAACATTCCGCCCAAGGGAGGCCGCAAACATCCGCAACAGGAATTCATCCAGGTGGATACGACCAATATTTTGTTTATCTGCGGCGGCGCTTTCAATGATCTGGACAGCATTATTTCCAAGAGGCTGGGTGTCAACGCCATGGGGTTCGGCGCAGAAATAAAAAGCAAGAAAGAAAAAAGAGTCGGCGAACTTCTTGCGGAGGTAAGATCCGAGGATTTGCTGAAATTCGGATTGATTCCGGAATTCATCGGCCGGCTGCCGGTTATTGCCACGCTGGATGAACTGGATGAAGCCGCTTTAATCAAAATTCTGGTCGAGCCCAAAGATGCCATTATCAAACAGTACAAAAAATTATTCGCGTTGGAAAACGTGGTGTTGAAATTTACGGACGGAGCTTTGAAAGCCGTTGCCAGCCTGTCTACGGAAAGAAAATCCGGGGCCCGCGGATTGCGCTCGATTCTGGAAAATACCATGCTGGAAGTGATGTACGACATTCCTTCACAAAATAATATCAAGGAATGTGTGATCAGCGAAGACGTTGTTTTGAAGAAAGAGAAACCGATTCTGATTTATGAGACCAAATCGGAATCTGCTTAAACGATTAAAGGGAAAATATGTTTGACGAAAAAATGGAAAATGAACAGGACAAAACGACCATCATTCCTCTGTTGCCCTTGAGGGATGTGGTGATGTTTCCTCATATGATTGTTCCGCTGTTTGTCGGCCGCGAAAAGTCCATTGCCGCTCTGGAATCGGCGATGAAATATGAAAAAAATATTTTCATGGTCGCGCAGAAAAACGCCAAAGATGATGATCCGAAACAGGAGGATATTTATCAGGTCGGAACGATCGGCATTATCATTCAACTTTTGCGCTTGCCGGACGGAACCGTGAAAGTGCTGGTGGAAGGTAAAACGCGGGGAGTGATCAGGGAATATCTTCCGAATAATGATTTCTTCCTGGTGAAGGTCAATGAAGCTGACGATATTGACGACGGCAACGACGTTAAGAAACAGGCTCTGATGCGCAGCATCAAAGAATCTTTTGAGCTCTATCTCAAACTCAGCAAGAAAATTCACGTGGAAATGCTGGGGACGGTTGTGGCGATTGAGGATGCTTCCAAGCTGGCCGATGTGGTCATTACCCATCTCAACGTCAAACTGGAAGACAAACAAAAAATCATCGAGATCTTTGACATCAGCGAGAGACTGGAAGCGATATATTCCCTGATGCTTTCGGAAATTGAAATTTTGCAGGTTGAAGAAAAAATCAAGCGGCGCGTGAAAAAGCAGATGGAGAAAACGCAGAAGGATTATTATCTCAACGAACAGATGCGCGCTATCCAGAAGGAGATGGGAGAGAAAGACGATTTCCGCAACGAGATTAACGAACTGGAAAAGCGCCTGAAACAGAAGAAAATGTCCGAAGAAGCGGTCAAGAAGGTCAAGCAGGAAATCAAGAAACTACAAATGATGACTCCCATGTCCGCGGAGGCCACGGTTGTGAGAAATTACATCGACTGGATACTCGACATGCCCTGGTCCGAGAAAACGGAGAACAAATACACGCTCAAAGAATCCGAAGAAATTCTTGATGCCGATCATTTCGGATTAAAAAACGTTAAGGAACGGATTATCGAGTATCTTGCCGTGCAGTCCCTGGTTAAAAAAAACAAGGGCTCGATTTTGTGTCTGGTCGGTCCTCCTGGTGTGGGAAAAACATCCATTGCCAAATCGGTGGCGAGAGCAACCAACAGAAAGTTTGTCCGCATTTCACTGGGCGGCGTTCACGACGAAGCGGAAATCAGAGGTCATCGCCGGACCTACATCGGAGCGATGCCCGGGAAAATCATTCAACTTTTGAAAAAAGCCGGCTCCAATAATCCGGTTTTCTGTCTGGATGAAGTGGATAAGCTCAGCTCCGATTTCAGAGGCGATCCCTCCGCTGCCCTGCTGGAAGTTCTGGACCCGGAACAGAATTTTGCCTTCAATGACAATTATCTGGATCTTGATTATGATCTCTCGGAAATCATGTTCATTACGACAGCGAATGTTCTGCAGACGATACCGGCTCCTCTTCAGGACAGAATGGAAGTGATCAGAATCGCCGGATATACCGAGCCGGAAAAAATGCAGATCGCCAAAAAATATTTGATCACCAAACAGGTAGATGCAAACGGTCTGGTCCGGGACAATATAGAATTCACCAAAGGAGCATTGCTGAAAATTATCAGACAGTATACGCGGGAAGCCGGTGTGCGTAATCTGGACAGAGAGATCGCTTCGATTTGCCGGAAGGTCGCCAAAGAGATCGTGAACAGCGACCAACAGAAAAAAGTGATTATCAGTTCCAAGGCCATCGGCAAGTATCTGGGCGTTCCCAAATACCATCATGGCGAAATAGAAGAAAAAAATAAAATAGGACTGACGGTCGGTCTGGCCTGGACAGAAGTCGGCGGAGAACTCCTCTCCATTGAAGCCACGATTATGGAAGGAAACGGCAAAATGATCATGACCGGGAAGCTGGGCGATGTCATGCAGGAATCCGTTCAGGCTGCGTTGAGTTATATTCGTGCCCGCGCCGAGCAGTTCGGCCTGACCAAGAATTTTTATAAAAAAATAGATATTCATGTGCATGTTCCGGAAGGAGCCATACCCAAGGACGGTCCTTCCGCCGGTGTGGCGATGACAACGTCCATCGCCTCGGTTTTGTTGCAAAAGAAAGTGCGAGCCGATCTCGCCATGACCGGTGAGATCACTTTGCGGGGCAGAATTCTGCCTGTCGGAGGAATCAAGGAAAAAGTTCTGGCCGCTCATCGCGGCAACATTAAAACCGTTATCATTCCGAAAGATAATCAGAGAGATCTGACGGAAGTTCCTCAAAATGTACTCAAATCCCTGAAAATTATATTTGCGGAGCATATTGATGATGTGCTCAAAATAGCTTTTGCTCAGGAAGAAGATGTCCGGTCAACCGTTGCAACGGATGTTCCGATGAGTTCCCAATCGTTCAATTAAAAAGCTTTTTTAAGCTTTTATGACTTGACAAGAAATATCAATGTTGCTAGAAGCCTCCCAGCGTTTTGAGCGTATTGCGGGCGGATAGCTCAGCCGGGAGAGCGCCACGCTTACACCGTGGATGTCACAGGTTCGATCCCTGTTCCGCCTACCATTGATATCCGATTGAAAAGAGAATATATAACGATAAAGATTTTTTGGGGTCGTAGTTAAGTTGGTTATAACGCCGGCCTGTCACGCCGGAGGGCGTGGGTTCAAGTCCCATCGGCCCCGCCAGAAAATCTAAAAAGGAGTCTGGTTAATTCAGGCTCCTTTTTTTTTGCGACGCAAATGGCGTCTACAGGTCTCGCGGCATTGATGATGACGGAACCATAGGGCAAATCAATTTTCAAAATTGATATTTACTTTTAATGTTTTATTATATATACGAAACTTACAGTTACGAATAATAACATTTTCCTTGGAAAGGAGGATAGCTTATGAAAAGAGTTTCTTTGCCTTTTTTCGTATTCATTTTATCAACCTGTTGTTTTCTCTTGACTCTTTCATCATATTCCGTTGCCGAGCCTATTTATGCGACTAAAGAGCCGGTGGTCTTGCATCACCCGTTTTATGCCGGCGTCTTCGGCGGATTCATCGTACCTGACGATCTCAAAGTGGACGGTGGCCCGGATTTTCAACTGGATAACAGCTGGGGGGTTGGCGCAAAAGCAGGGTATATTTTCCCCTTCAGATGGCTGGCTGCCGAGTTGGAATATACCTATCTGGCGGACCACGATATTGATGAGCCGGGAACCGGCAAATTCAGGGCAGACAATCTGATGGCCAATGTTTTGCTCAGATATCCGGAGGGCATGATTCGGCCTTATATCGGCTGCGGTTTAGGCTTGTCCAGAGGTGAACTGGAATCAGGCATCGTCGATGACAATGCCAACGATTTCGGATGGCAGGCGTTGGCCGGCATCAACCTGGAAATCATTCCCGCTTTATCCGTTGATTTCGGATATCGTTATTTCAACAGCGCTTACGGAATAGGTCATTTGGATACGACCATCCAGGATCACATTGTTTCCGTTGGCTTGAATTATCATTTCGGGGGTAAGCAACCGCCTCCGCCCCCCCCGCCGCCTGAACCGGCACCGGTTGTCGTGGAAAAGAAGTGTCCCAATACGCCTCAGTGCTGCACGGTTGACAGCGACGGATGCCCGAGTGATTCCGATAAAGACGGCGTTTGTGACGGTTGTGATCAGTGCCCCGGCACTCCCGATTGTTGTGTTGTAGATGAAAAAGGCTGTCCCAAAGATTCGGATAAGGATGGCGTTTGCGACGGATGCGATCAATGTCCCGACACCCCTGCCGGAGTGAAGGTTGACAAAGATGGTTGTCCTCTCCCGGAGATTGTGGAGAAGGGAAGAACGACCCTCGAGGTATTGTTTGATTTCGACAAATCCACCATCAAGGGAAACTATTCTAAGGATATTGATGCGCTGGCTGATGTGATGAAGAAATATGAGGATTTAAACGTAACAATAGAAGGACATACCGATAACCTTAATAGATCCAAGAAGCCGGACTACAATAAAAAACTTTCCCAAAGACGCGCTGATGCTGTTAAGAAATACCTGGTAGAAGAATCAGGTATTGATGCCAAGCGCCTGACCGCAGTTGGCTTCGGTGCGGAAAAACCAATTGCCTCCAATGAAACAGAAGAAGGGCGTCAGAAAAACCGTCGTGTAGAAGCTGCAGTGGATTACATTATCAAAAAGTAAGTATTCGTTATTAGAATCATAAAAACCCGTGGCGATTCCGTCACGGGTTTTTATTGTGAGACTCAAATTTCAAAAAGGACGTGAAGTAAAGTTGTAAATCGAACAATCGCGTAAAAGTGTATTGCTCATACGTTGAGGAAGCCGATGACGATACAATGTTAGCTAAAGACCGGAAGCGCATCCCGCAGGAGAGCGCATAATCAATAAAATTTTACCTTACCGGTTTACCACCTGTCAGGCGGTAAAGGACATGCGACTTGATATCAGACTTTTTTAACCGGTTTTGAACGCTCGATGATGTATCCCTGAACAGCATCAACATTGAGCTCCTGCAAAAGCTGCCATTGATTATCCGTCTCGACGCCTTCAGCGATCACAACGACATCAATACTGTGGGCAACACTGCAAATGGAGCTGATGAAAAAGCGGCTGTCGCTGTCTTCTTCTTTCAACTCGCCTGTATAGGCCCGGTCGATTTTCACGTAGTCGGGGCGCAGGGATTGCAGATATTTTAAATTGCCGCAACTCTGGCCGTAATGATCGAGCCCGATTTCATGACCGCGTCCACGAATGAGCGCCGTAAAGGATT
>Ga0116172_10000172_pt1 | contig 69734 bp, 54 predicted proteins | sample AD_UKC083_MetaG_FD_89799 | JGI IMG/M metagenome (GOLD analysis project Ga0116172, IMG submission 89799) | Active sludge microbial communities of municipal wastewater-treating anaerobic digesters from USA - AD_UKC083_MetaG | ecosystem: Engineered > Bioreactor > Anaerobic > Digestate | place: USA... | reverse complement strand
TAAGTGGTAACTTCTTCCGCGATCGACGAATTCGGTGTAGGAGCTGTTGACTTCATGTTGTGAAGCAGATAGCTTCCTCCGCCTATACCGCCTGCCATCAGCACAACTGCTGCTGCCATGCCTGCGAATTTTATCCATCTCGGACGATTGTAGATCTCTACGCCGCGTACACTGTTCTCGTTCTCGGTAAGATCTGCATCTGTATTATTCATTTTCTCTTTAGCCATATTAAACATCCTCTCTTTAGCTGAATCTGACAGTGATGGATACTCTTTTGCAACTCTGTCTGCTGTTTCAAGGTCAATCTCAAATCCATTGAGCAGCTCATCATTTTTCTTCATATACATCTCTCCTTAATAATTAATACCTACTTCGCAAAGCATTTTTTGAGCTTTTCTCTTGCTCTGATGCTTCGCTTCTGTACTGCAGCGGCTGTCATTGAGATAGCTTTTCCTATTTCAGCCACTGTCATGTTGTAATAGTATTGTTTTATTATTATCGTTGTATCAGGTTCGCCTAATTCTTTTATTTTGTTAAGGAGTATCTGATTTCGTTCTGACACTTCAGAAGATTCGATTATATTTTCTGAAGAAGGGAGCTCAAGAAAGCCTTCATCATCGGAAGATACGGTTGTATCTGCTTTTTTGCTCAGCCTCCTGAACATATCTATTGCCTTTCTTTGAGCAATAGTGCCGATAAGGCTCTTGATGTCGTTTTCAGATGACAGGTCAAACTGACACTTCATGAAAAGAGCAGCAAAAACATCACTGACACATTCCTCTATATCTTCTTTGGTACCGCATCCTCTGAGCTTGTTGTAAACGATAGCATAAACATATCTGCCATACTCCCTGACGAGAGCTCTATGACAGTCGGCAGGTGATTCTTTCATCATTGCCGCCAGTTCTCTGCTTGTCATTTTCATTCCTCCTCGCGATCTATTTAATAAGGTCGGCCTTTCACAAACAACAATCGGGATAAACTTATCAGCTGTTACATATCTGACGTATTTTTTTAATCTTCTGTCAGCAGCAATGCCCCGAAGCGGAGAGATAAACGCTTCGGGGCTGATATTGGTTATTAGGTTCGTGAGCTCAATCCATAGCGGCAAGGAGCTCGATGTCCTTTGTTGAGGGATTTACCTTTCCCTCCACGATCTGAGCGCCGGGAGCGCTTAATGTCAGGTTCTGTACTGCCTTTCCGAATCCGCTTCCTCCCGAGGTTGCAAAGAGTATTATCTTCTTGCCCGAGAAATCATAGCTCTCAAGGAAGGAGTTGATGATAGTGGGAGCAATGTACCACCAGACAGGAAATCCGATATATATGGTATCGTATGCCGAAACATTTGCCATGGTGTCTGCCAGTGCGGGACGTGAGCTGTGATCGCTCATCTCAACGCTGCTCCTTGACTGCTTGTTCTGCCAGTTAAGATCCTCCCTTGTATAGGAAACTGCGGGCTTTATCTCATAGAGATCGGCTCCTGCCGCCTTTGCCAGCTTCTCAGCCAGAGCTGCTGTGTTTCCGCTTGCTGAAAAATATGCTACTAATTTCTTACTCATGATATTACCTCCGTTTTATAAAGATCTTCCTAATTTATATGCCATTTCAGGGTACTTCCCTGCCATTGTCATTGAGGGAGTACCGCAGCCGTAGCCCAGTACCATGCCCATATCCTCAAAATTGATATAACGCACAAGGGTTTTATAGTGGGCTTCCAGGGCTTCAAAGGTCCAGTCCTGGGAATTCCATGCCACAGTAAGCAGTGCCGACTTTAGATGCCTGCGGTTGATGCTGCTGTTATATGCGCAGAACCTGTCCACCACGGTCTTGAGCTGAGCCGACATACCATAATAGTAAAGTGGCGTGGCAAAGACCACCATATCGCAGGAGAGCAGCTTTCTGCGGATAAGCTCATTGTCATCATGCTGAACGCAGTCCCCCTCGTATCCGCAGGCTACACAGCCCGTACAGGGAGCTATATCCAGCTTACAGACGTCTACGATCTCAACCGAATGACCGCCTTCCTCTGCGCCCCTTGCAAAGCTGTCTGCAAGAACGCTTGTGGAACCGTCAGTATTTGGGCTCGCCATAAGTACAACTATTTTCATACCGCACCTCATTTCGTTCTGACACTGTGTCACTACCAATATTATAGCACCATGCTGACACTGTGTCAATATATTTGGGGCAAAAAAATAATTTTCAGCATATCGCACTGATGAAGCGTTCTTCCTTAGTGATAACTGCACAAACAAAAGCAAAAGACCTCCGCACATAAGAGCAGAGGTCTTCCGTATGTACACTATTTATGCCGCAGTTACAGCTGCGTATCTCTTTGAGTTTATCACTCTGTTCATCACAGCCTCGGGGGATATCTCTCCGCCCATGACCATGTCGAATACAGAGGGTGAGTAGCCCGATACCAGCGCCGCTCCTGTTTCGGAGCGTGTCACCGGCATATTGCCGCAGCGTCCGCTCACGTTCCAGAACACCACCTCAGGCAGCACATAGCCATACTGACGGTAGAGCTCTCTTACGGCGCGGAACAGCACCTCGTTGTTTCCGCCTGTTACGCAGTAATCGAACTGCATATCGGATATTATGTATATCTTGGTGGGCAGCTCAGACTGAGGAACACGGTTGTTTATGGCCGTCTTCAGTATCAGCTTGAAAACCGCCTCCAGGTTTGTATTTGCTATCTCGTTGAAGGTACGGCAGTAATTCGCCTTTGCGACTATGTCCTTGCCCTTTATCTCCACCAGCTGAGGTGTCTCGGAGAAGGTTATGAAGTGGTTGGCGAATGCACCTGTGTTGTGCTCTGCAAAGTATATTCCCAGAGACAGCGCTGCATCTATGGGGCGTATGCCTCCGCAGTTGCAGGTCATGGAGCCCGAGCCGTCCACTACTGCTATGGCGTTCTCGCGCCTTGCCACAGTCAGGTCGGGCAGTGACTTCCACGCAGCGTCCAGAGACATTCTCTCTGCCGCGGAGTTCTTTCCTGTCAGAGCCGCTCTTATGATGTCATAGGGGTACAGTCTGTCGGCATTGAGCCTTGCCTCGCCGCTGTGCACCTTGCTCAGGAAGGTGGTGTAGCGCTCATTGTCATTACGTATGAACGCACCTCTGTACTTGAACATTGCGCATGAGGGCTGTACCTCATAGTCGAAGGTGTAGTCTCTCTCGCGGAGACGGTTCTCGATGATGTCGGTGTATCTTCTCAGAGCAGACAGTGTCTTTCTGTACTCAGCCTCGGACATTCCCAGCAGTGCTGCCAGGCGTCTGCCCTTGTTCCTTGTCTCCTTTGAGGAGGTGTTCACGGAGGGCAGCCACTTTGCCAGCAGGGAAGCCTGTCCCTTTCGGGTCATTGCTGCTATATCCGCATTGAGCTGTGTTCTTATGACGCTTACAGCCTCAGACTCCAGGGGAGTTCCCAGCAGTACGCACAGGTCATCAAATCTGCCGTACTCGGCAAACAGGTGTACATTCCTTCTTACAGCCTCGGGAGCTGTCTTTATCAGTGCAGAGACTGCTGTACGGAAGAATCGTCTCTCACCCAGACCGCCTCTTGCGTCACGGGCGAAGAAAACTATCTTCATAGTCTTCACGGGGTCTTCTGCGTATGCACGGTTAACCAGTGCGGCTATCTCCCCGGCGGAGGCACTTCTCATGGCGCCTGCCTTGAAGAACATATCCAGGCAGAAGGACTCAGTCGAACGGTAAGCCAGAGCGCCGTTCTCAGTATATGTGTTATTTGCTTCCTTCTTCAGAAAATTCAGCATAGTTATTCTCCTTTCAGCGGGGAGCCCCCGCGGGCTTCCACGTTGACGCTCGCAAGCTCGCTCACTTCTTGTAAAAATCAAAGTCTGCTTTCGCTTACGGTGATCGAAATGCAACGGTAGTTTTCAAGTCAGCATTTTATACCATACGTTTCCGCAGGGCAGGATTTGAACCTGCATTTGCCAATTTTCCATGCTGTTGCTGACTTAGTGTAAAATAAAACATTCGCCGCCCGTCACGGCTCGTCTTTTACGCACAGTGCTTTGACCCGAAGGAAAGCTCTCTGTGTCCCTTAATCTATTGCTGTGAGAGCCGTGGACGACTGAAAACAAGACGCATTCTTTTTCATTGACAGATGAAAATAAAAACTGCTGTATGCGTCTTTGCAAGGCACTGCATTTATCTTTTCATGATAAAAAAACTATTGCTGTAAGTGCCTTTATATCCTTTTTTACTGCGGCAGGAGGCAAGCTCCCGCCGCTTTTATCAACCCTTGATGACGCCTACCGTGAACAGTCTCTTGACTGGCTCGGTAAGGTCGGTCTGGTTTGCCATGACATCGCCGATGTCCTTGTATGCGAAACGTGATTCCTCAGCCACATCGGACTTGTTGTTCTTGGCAAGAACTACGTCCTGCGCCTTTAAGTCCACCATTACGGACTCCACCGAGAACTTGTCCAGTGCAGCTGTACGCGAGTAAGCTCTGCCTGCGCCGTGGGACGAGGACATGAAGCTGTCGGGGTTGCCCTTTCCGCGGACTATGTAGCTGTATGAGCCCATAGCACCGGGGATAATTCCCATATCTCCCTCACGGGCGCGTATTGCACCCTTTCTGTGTACCCACACATTCCTGCCGAAGTGGTTCTCCTGTGCGGCATAGTTGTGGTGGCAGTTAATCTCACCCGAAAACTCAGGAACGATGCCTGTATACTTGGTTATGTGCTTTACGAATATGTCCTTGACCTTTGAGAGCATTATTGCGCGGTTTTCATAGGCGAAGTCCATACACAGCTGCATCCATGCCAGATAGCGCTGTCCCTCGTCGGTATCAACGGGCAGGAACGGCAGGTTCCATTCCGACGGAACCTCTGAGAACCATCTGTCGTTGAGCTCATGGGCTATCTTATTGAAGTACTGCCCCACGATATTTCCAAAGTGACGGCTTCCCGAGTGTAGCATGATACCGCACATTCCATCGTCGTCCTGCTGGATCTCGATGAAGTGGTTTCCGCCGCCAAGGGTGCCTGCCTGGAAGTAGCCCTCCTCTATCTGGGGATAAGCTCCCTATCAGCTTCAAAGCGGCTCATCTCAGCCTTGGCGCGATCCAGAACCTCCGAGTGCTGAGCTGTCTTGTAGTGTGCAAAGCCTGTGGGGATATTTCTCAGAACATCGCCGCATATGGTCTGCACAAGATTTCCGCTGCCTGTCATTGTCTCACGGAGCAGCGACACGGGGATATCGGTCTGAACATATGCCATTCCGCAGCCGATATCAACTCCCACCGCATTGGGGATCACCACATTCTCGCAGGCGATGACGCCGCCTATGGGCATTCCCTTTCCTGCGTGGGTGTCGGGCATAAGTGCTATCCACTTATGTGCGAAGGGCAGCTTCGCAAGGTGCTCCGCCTGTTCGATACACTTCTCGCCGACAGCTTCGGCATTGGTCTGCCATATCTTTATGGGGAGCATTTCTGAATTCTTCTTGTAATGTACGAACATTTTCTTCACTTCTTTCCTTTAGCTTGACTCCAGTATACCACAGGAAATGGAAATAATCATATAAAATTTTCTGCACACACTCTTTTTCATATTGCAAACGAGGAGTTTTTCTGTTAATATATAAATGTGAAAGGAGTGGGAAAATATGGCAGGATTTTCAGAGCTTATCAAGAATTTCGACAAGACCCGTGACTATGTTCGGGACTTTTTCATATACGGCTGCAAGGTACGCAGCGACTTTGACCGCAAAAGCGTCCGCACCTACGGTGACGAGAAGCGCCGCGTCGAGAGCTGGATGGGGGACTGTATGCGCTATGACGATTCGGTACGCGGCAGAAGCGTATCTATTTCCGTAGACAGCGGACATATCCCAGAAAATCCGCTGTACAGTGCCTATTACTCCAAGAGCTTCACGGATAACGATATACGTCTGCACTTCCTTATCACAGATATACTTGAGGACGGCAGCAGCCGCATTCTCAGGGAGATAACGGATATTCTCAACACCGATTACGGACAGCTCTTTGATGAGCAGACCGTCCGCAACAAGCTGAAGGAATACACCGATGAGGGCATAATTGTCTCCGAAAAGCAGGGCAAGACCCTTTACTACTCACTCTCAAAGGACAGGGCTGATGACTATATTAGTGAGTTCAAAGGACTCGCCGACGCTCTGGCATTCTTCTCCGAGACCCAGCACTTCGGAATAATCGGCAACAGCATACTGAAAATGCTGGGACTGAAAAACGAACACTTTTTTATCAAGCACAATTATATGATGCACACCCTCGAGGACGTGCTGGTGCCCGAGATACTCACTGCCATGAATGAGAAGCGGTATATCTCCTTCCACACCTTTTCGGTGAAAAGGCGCAAGGATGGCGATGACATCGGCACCGAAAATCAGGTGGTACCTATGAGGATACTTATCTCGGTGCAGACGGGCAGACGCTATCTGGCAGGATATATCCGCAGTCTGAAAAGGTTCGCCGCATTCCGTCTGGACTACATGAAGACCGTGAAAAAGGGTGATATATGCGAGAACTATGACTCAATGAAGGAAAAGTTCGACCGCAATATGAGCCGCTGCTTCGGCGTTTCCTTCGGTATGCGCCGTGAGACGGGCACGGTCACTCCCATGAAGATAACCTTCTTCGCCGACGAGGAGAAGGAGCCATATATAATCGAACGACTTCAGCGCGAAAAGCGATGCTGCACTCTTGAAAAGGAAGGCGACCACCTCTATACTCTCATCGCCGATGTCTTTGACCCCAACGAGCTCATGCACTGGGCCAAGACCTTCATCGGGCGGATAGTCCGCATAGAGGGCGGCGCAGACAGCGTCCGCCAGCGCTTTTACGATGATATTTCAAGAATGAACAGAATGTACGGCGGTGATAATGATGAACATATTCAGTGAGATATACGGCACATATTTCCGTATCGCAGCTAAGCTGCTGGAAAAACAGGTCACCGACGAAAAGACCGTCCGTGAGACCGTCCGGCGCGAGGGCTTCCGGGATTCGGTGCTGTTCCTGCCCCAGAAGCTCATACCCGGGGACGAGGACTGGGGGCTTTTCCACCGCCTGCCCGACAACAGTCTGGAGCGGATAACAAAAAACGCACCTGTGAAGGTGCTGACAAGGCTGCAGAAAATGTGGCTGAGGGCAAAGCTGTCGGACCCAAGGATAAGGCTTTTCATGGACGATGACACGCTGGCTGCCCTTGAAAAAAGGCTTGCAGACGTGCCACCTCTTTACAGGCGGGAGCAGTTCGGCTTTATCGACCGCTTCTCGGACTGTGACGACTTTCTCAGTCAGCGCTACACAGAGGTTTTCCGCACCGCTCTTACGGCGGTCAAGCGCAGGAGCATAGTCTATATCGAGTTCACCTCGGGACATGGCAAGCGCATGGGAGGCAAGTTCGTACTGCTGAAAATGGAGTACTCTCCCAAGAACGACAAATTCCGCGCCTACTGCTATCTGCTGCGCAATGACAGAGTCAAAAGCAGCGGCATAATCAACATCGGGCGCATAAACAAAATAGCTGATACGGGACGTGTTTTCCGCACTCCCGTGTCAATGGAGTCCTATTTCCTGAGCCGCAAGTGCAGCTCTCCCGCAGTAATAAGGGTCACACCCGAAAGAAACGGCGTGGAGCGCTTCATGCTGGAGTTCGCCTCCTATGAGAAGCACACCGTCCGCGACCTTGAAACGGGCGAATACACCGTGGAGCTGTGGTATGACAGGCAGGACGAGACAGAGCTGCTGATACAGCTGCTTAGCTTTGGTCCCGTTGTGGATATAACGGGTCCCAAACATCTGCGTGAACAGGCAAGGCTACGCGTACAAAAGCAGTATGAGCTGCTTGAAAAATACAGAGAGGAGGGATAATATGACCGATCAGGAAGCCGCAGTGCTCATCGCCGAAAAAGCGGCTGAGCTTGGCGGAACGGTGTATTTCGTGGGCGGCTGCGTCCGCGACGGTATACTGGGCATGGAAAACAAGGACATCGACATAGAGATACACGGTCTCACCGCTGAACAGGCTGAAAATGTGCTGGACTCAGTGGGCAGCCGCCAGGAATACGGAAAAAGCTTCGGTATCTACAGTCTGAAAGGACTTGGACTTGACATATCACTGCCAAGGTCGGGGCGCTCAGTCGAGGACGCAGATCCGTTCATGGGGACTTATGAAGCTGCAAGACGCCGTGACTTCACCATAAACGGACTTATGAAAAATGTGCTCACGGAAGAGATCACCGACCACTTCGGCGGAATGAAGGACATAGAGTCCCGAACTATACGTCACATAGATGACAGCACCTTTACTGAGGATCCACTGAGGGTGCTCCGTGCAGCGCAGTTCTCAGCCCGTTTCGGCTTTGACATAGCTGCTGAGACAGTCAGTCTCTGCTGCGGTCTTGACATTTCGGGACTGCCCTCAGAGCGCATATTGCTTGAGACGGAAAAGGCGCTGCTCAGATCGGAAAAGCCCTCGGTGTTCTTTGAGCAGCTCCGCAGAATGGAGCAGCTCAGCTTCTGGTTCCCCGAGGCAAAGGCTCTTATCGGCGTGCCCCAGAACCGCGAATATCACCTTGAGGGAGATGCCTGGACCCACACCATGATGGTGCTGGACGAGGCTGCAAAAAGGCGTGATATAGTAAAATACCCTCTTGGGTTCATGCTCTCCGCACTCTGCCACGACTTTGGCAAGGCGGTGAGCACAACTATCGACGAGGACGGCACCGTCCACTCCTATGAGCACGAAGCCCTGGGACTGCCGCTGGTACAGACCTTTCTTGAAAGGCTGACCTCGGAAAGCGGACTTATCAGATACGTTCTGAACATGACAGAGCTCCACATGGAGCCCAATATAATGGCACGGGCAAGGTCAAAACTGAAAAGGACCAACAGGCTCTTTGACAGGTCTGCGGAGCCCTTTGACCTGATACAGCTTTCAGTCTGCGACGGACTGGGAAAGCTGCCGAAATGCGATGATACCGAGGAATTTCTCATGGAGAGATACCACAGCTTCAACGAGATAATGTCCCGTCCCTATCTTATGGGCGGGGACCTCATAGAGGCAGGTCTTGCACCCTCGGAGGACTTTGCGGAGATACTCGGATATGCACACAAGCTGAGACTTGCAGGTCTTGACAAGGATAACCAGCTCCGCCAGAGCCTTGCCTACGCCAGAAGCGTACTGAAAATAAAGGGGTGAAAGCAATGAAGCTTGAAGAAATAAAGGAAAAGCTTGCAGGGAGCGAATATGACTTTCTGCGCAATAACCAACATCTGGGCAAAAACATAATACTCCTCGGACTCGGCGGCTCACACGCCTACGGTACGGAGACCGAGACCTCCGACCTTGACGTCAGGGGCTGCGCACTGAGCAGCAGGGAGGAGATACTCTGCGGCGAGAACTTTGAACAGGTCATGGATATACCTACAGACACCACCGTTTACTCCTTCACCAAGCTGATACAGCTCCTTACGGACTGCAACCCCAATACCATTGAGATACTGGGGCTCAGACCCGACCATTACCTCTATCTGTCGGATATAGAAAGGGAGCTTCTTGACAATCGGAAGATGTTCCTGTCAAGAAAGGCAATAAACTCCTTCAGCGGCTATGCAACAGCACAGTTCAGACGGCTCGACAACAAATCCGCCCGTCTTGCTGACCAGTCCGTACAGGAGCAGCATATACTAAACAGCATACAAATGGCCTCCGAGAGCTTCCGCGAGATGTATTTTCAGTATCCCGGGGACGCTGTAAAGCTTTATATCGACAAGGCGGTGAATAACAGCCTTGATACGGAGATATTTATGGATATAAGCCTGAAGCACTATCCTCTCCGCGACTATAAGGATATGTGGAACCGGATGTCGGATATAGTCCGGGACTATGCGAAGGTGGGCAAACGCAACCAGAACGCCATAAGCCACAACAAGCTGGGCAAGCACATGATGCACCTCATAAGGCTGTATATCATGTGCACAGATATACCGGAAAAGGGCGAGATAATCACCTACAGAGAGGCTGAGCATGACCTGCTCATGAGTATAAGGAACGGCGCTTTTCTGGACGGAAACAGACAGCCTACCGATGAGTTCTTTGAGCTTGTGGAGGACTACAAAAATCGCCTCGACTACGCAAAAAAGAATACCGATCTCCCCGAGCAGCCCGACTATGAAGCAATAAGAGAGTTCACCATCTATGCAAACGGAAGAGCAGTAAATAGAGATATATGAAAAAAGCTCACCTTTATAGGTGAGCTTTTCCTTATTTCAGTTTATTGTAGTCCTCATCGGAGACAGGCTCGCACCACTCTGTGCTTGCTTCCTCGCCTGCTATCTCAAGTGCAAGATGCGAGAACCAGCTGTCGGGAGCTGCTCCGTGCCAGTGCTTTACGTTTGCGGGGATATTGATGACTGTTCCGGGAGTAAGCTCCGCTGCCTCCTTGCCCCACTCCTGATAATAGCCTCTGCCGCCTACGCAGATAAGCATCTGTCCGCCGCCGCTCTTTGCATGGTGGATATGCCAGTTATTGCGGCAGGCAGGCTCGAATGTAACGTTATATACAGGCACCTGCTCTGTGGTAAGAGGCGCAAGATAGCTCTGTCCCACGAAGAACTGTCCGTAGGGATTTTTCTCACCTATGGGGAAGAATATGGTATTCTGGTATCTGTCCCTGTCTGTGAGCTCCGGACCAGCCTCGTTCCAGACCTCCTTTGCAAGCCTGAAAACTGCCCAGCCCTTAGGCCAGCCAACGTACATGGTAGCGTGGGTGATTATAGCAGCTATCTCCTCTTTTGTGACTCCGTGAGCCTTGGCGTTCTGCAAATGATAGCTGAGGGAGCTGTCGGTGATACCCGATGCCATGAGGGATACCACAGTTATGATACACTTGGTCTTTACGTCGATAGCCTTCTCGTTCCAGACCTCTCCGAAGAGTACATCATCATTGAGGTGGGCAAATGCGGGAGCGAAATCCCCAAGCTGTTCCCTGCCTGCTGTCTGTACTATTTTTTCACTCATGATATATCCTCCTTTATATTTTCTGGCTTCCCGTGGACCAGACGTGCTTATCGTTCTTATTGGCGGGCTTGTTCTGAGCCATTACTCCTGCCAGCGCATGAGGAACATAGGGCTCCTCAAGATATGCAGTCTCCTCATCAGTGAGCTCCAGCTCTACTGCCTTGGCTGCGCCCTCGATGTGGTGGAGCTTAGTTGCTCCCACAACAGGAGCTGTGACCTTGGTGAGCAGCCATGCAAGCGAGACCTCTGTCATGGAGACATCATGCTTTTCCGCAAGCTCAGCCACACGTCTGATGATGACTTCGTCCTGCTCCTTTGTGGCGTCATACTTGAACTTAGCGTAGCTGTCCTCCTCGGCGCGCTTTGAGCTCTCACCGGGAAGCCTTGCAAGCCTTCCGCTGGCAAGAGCACTGTAAGGAGTCATGGCAATGTTGTCCTCAGCACAGAGCATAGCCATTTCCCGTTCCTCCTCGCGGAAGATGAGATTATAGTGTCCCTGAACGCTTACGAACTTTGCAAAGCCCTCCTTCTCCGCAAGGGCGTTTGCCTTTGCAAGCTGCCAGGCGTAGCAGTTGGAAATACCGATATAGCGCACCTTTCCTGCCTGTACAGCCCTGTTGAGGCCGTCGAGTATATCGTATACGGGCGTGTTCCAGTCCCACATATGATAGATGTAGAGGTCAACGTAGTCCATGCCCAGGTTTTCCAGGCTCTTGTTTATCATGCGCTCGATATGCTGCTGACCTGTTATGCCTGCTTCTATATCAGCGGGAGTTCTGGGAAGGAACTTTGTAGCCACTACCACTTCGTCACGCTTTGCAAAGTCGCGGAGAGCTCTGCCCACATACTGTTCGCTGGTACCTGACTGATAACCGATAGCAGTGTCATAGAAATTGACGCCCAGGTCAAGACCCTTCTTTATGATCTCACGGGAATGCTCCTCGTCAAGAGTCCATGAATGCTGTCCGTTCTTCGAGTCTCCGAAGCCCATGCAGCCCATACAGATACGGGAAACATTCAGGTCGGAATTGCCAAGTTTCGTGTATTTCATTTTTTACCTCCCAACAGCTGCATTACGCAGGAATATATCATTTCATAAATGCTGTGCATTTTAAAATCAAGCTTCGCTTCACGCATGGCAGTAAGCTGCTTTTCCGTCGCTACGGCATAGGGATAAACTCCGAAAAGGAAGGGGAAAAACACGAATATGAAGCTTTCGGTGTTTACATCGGGAAAGAACTTACTGACACAGGCTCTCATGGCATCAAGGGACGCACCGTAAGCCGCCTTGAAATCCGTAAGCCTTTCCTCACGGGAATTCTCCTCCATATCGTAGTGATTCATGGCGAGGAGCTTGAGAAGCTGTGCCCGCTTTTCCAGGGATATTGCTATAGCATCTGCAAAATCCTCCGCTGACATGGCATTATTCCTCACGGAAACAGCACTGAGCTCCTCAGCCCACTGCTCATATTCCCGCTGCATCAGCGCCAGGAATATCTCCTCCTTGGTCTGGAAATAGTTGTATATGGAAGTCCTTGTAAAGGACGTAACAGCACCTATCTCCTTTATAGTTATCTCCTTGAAGCTCATGTTCTCATAGAGCTTCTCACAGGCGTTTATTATCTCTTCGCGGCGTGAAGCCGTCAGCTCGGGCGAACCCTTCGGCATAGCATTGCCCCCTTAATTTGATTCTGACACAGTGTCATTATAGATATTATAGCACTGTCCTGACACAGTGTCAACAAGTTTGCAGAGCTTTTTTTATTTTCGGCAATTCGCACTGCAAAACCATCTTCCTTTAGTGATAAATGCACAAAGCCTGCGGATAAAACCAACAGCCGCCCAAAGGCGGCTGTCGCTGCTTTATTATTTTTTCCCGCGCAGTTCCGGAGGCTTTTTCTCAGCTTATGCTCCAGTTTTCAGCGTGCTGACGGATACCGATAAATCTGCGGTAAACGCCCTCCTGCTCCATGAGCTCTGCGTGTGTGCCCTTCTGGATCAGTCTGCCGTCGTCTATGACCAGTATCTGGTCTGCATTTTCGATGGTAGCAAGTCTGTGGGCAATGGTGATTATGGTTTTTCCGTGAGTCAGCTCCGAGATGGCATTCTGGATAAGATGCTCATTTTCGGGGTCTATGCTGGCTGTCGCCTCGTCAAGAATGATAATGGGAGAGTCCTTCAGTATCGCTCTGGCAATTGATATTCTCTGCTTCTCGCCGCCCGAAAGAGTTCCTCCTCCTTCACCTATGACAGTGTCATAGCCATCGGGAAGTGCCATTATGAAGTCGTGGCAGCACGCCTTCTTCGCAGCTGAGATCATGTCCTCCTCTGAGGCATCTGGATTGCCGAACATGATATTATTCCTTATGGTATCATTGAACAGATAGACGTTCTGGAACACCATAGAGATGTTCTTCAGCAGGCTGTCGCAGGTCATCTCCTTTATATCTGTACCGCCGACGGATATGCTTCCGCTGTCAACGTCATAGAAACGCGCCAGAAGACTGCATATGGTGGTCTTTCCCGAACCTGACGGTCCCACTATGGCAGTACTGGTCTTTTCGGGAATACTGAAGCTGACATTTTTAAGTATCTTTCTAGTATCATAGCCGAAATCCACATTATCGAAGCATATGTCAAAATGCTCAAGGGGAATGTCCCTTCCGTCACTGTCTATCATATTTTCCTCCCTGAGAGCGTCAAGCTGCTCAAAGGCGTCGGAGATGACTCCCAGTACATGAGCACTGTCACTGATGGGCTCAAGACTTGAGAATATTCCGAAGGAAAAGAAGATGAACATGAGCATATAGGAAAAATCCAGCTTTCCTGCAAGGCAGAACAGGCAGGAGCCGAGTGCAAGTCCCACGGTACCGCATTTGAGTGCGAAAAGATGCATACAGTTTGAAGGTATGAAGCCCCACTCGATCCTGAGGTGGATCTTCTTGCTGTCGGCTATGGCATTGTCCATTGCTGAGATAGAGGCTCCTCCCTGACCGAATGACTTTACCACAGAGAGACCTCTTGCATATTCAAGGGCAGCTCCTGTAAGGTCCTTGTTTGCCTGTGTCTCAACAGGCGCGTTGCGGGTGCTGTAGCGTGAGATGAGAGAGAGGAATATGAATGACACCAGAGCTGCTGCCACCGCTATAAGAGCTATTGCAGGCTTAACGAACAGCAGGCAGAGCAGTACACAGATAAAGTTCAGATATCCGCCGATAAATGTATCCGTCATTCTTATGCCCATATTCTCCAGAGTATTCAGCCCTGTAGTTATCGAGGAAAGAATGCTTCCCGTGTTCTTCTGCTGAAAATATCCCAGGGATACTCTTTTCAGCGCGTCGCCCACGGCTATCCTGTCTCGTGCTACCAGCTCATAGCTTATGGTCTCCTGGAACCTTGCCCTGCAATAGTCGAATAAAAATCTGAGCAATACAAGAAGGATAAGGGCGGCAAGACTGAGCCATATCCATTTGGTGTCGAACTCAGTACCGTTTTTCTCCTTATCCACCAGCATACCTATGGTATATGCAGCCACCATTACGGGCATTGCAGCGAACCAGTGTGAGAAAAAGGAAAAGGCAAATCCTATATACAGTCTCTTTTTAAAGTCTCCGCACCAGTCGATTATTCGTTTAAGCGTTCTGAACATTGATATTACCCTCCTTTTCGGCTGAGGACACAGACCAGCTCTTTGAACCGATATGCGCCTGCCACATCGACCTGTAAAGCGGGCTCTTTTCAAGCAGCTCCTCCTGAGTGCCCTCGGCGACTATACCGCCCTTCTTCAGAAGCACGATGTTATCGGCACTGCGTATGGTCGAAAGTCTGTGGGCAATGACAAGGAGAGTCTTGCCCTTTGTGAGCGCAGCTATGCTCTGCTGTATCTTATCCTCATTTTCCGGATCTGTAAAGGCAGTAGCCTCGTCCAGGATAACTATAGGAGCATTTTTCAGTATCATTCTTGCAATAGCGATACGCTGCTTCTCACCTCCTGAGAGCCGCTTTCCTGCTTCGCCTGCGGGGGTGTCATAGCCGTTTGGGAGCTTCCTGATGAATTCCTCACACTGAGCAGCTCTTGCCGCTGCTATGACCTCCTCGTCAGAAGCTTTTGGATCGCCGAGACGGATATTCTCAAGTATAGATGTCCTGAAGAGGAAATTATCCTGCGCCACGAAGCTTACAAGGTCCGCAAGCTGTGAAAGGGGCATATCCCTGACGTTCACGCCGCCTATGGTTATGCTGCCGCTGGTAACGTCCCAGAATCTGGCGATGAGCTTGGCAACAGTGGATTTGCCGCCTCCGGAGGGGCCTACCACCGCAGTAAAGCTTCCCTGGGGCAGTGTCAGGTCTACTCCGTGCAGCACCTCGTCCTTCTCATCACCTGTATAGGAAAAGCGTACTCCTTCAAGCTTTACGTCATAGCTGCTTACAGAAGCTCTCTCCGCAGGCTCGGGGAGTTCTTCCATTTCCAGATATGTCTGGAGCTCGCCAACATTGTTCTTGAGCTGTCGCATACTCTCGGAGAACACCTCAAGCTTTGCCAGTGAGCCTACCATTGAGATGGAGAGCATTACTGCCAGAGCTGCCTCTGCGGAGGTTATGGTGCCGCCGTTGCAGAGCACCAGCGCCACAGGAAGTATACCCACCATAGTTGACGGGAAGAGAGCGAATGCCAGCTTCATGGTCACCCATGTGGATCTGAGCCACTTTATGACGAACTTCTTGTATTGTGTTATGGCTCCCGCATACTTTTCATAGGAAACACCTGCTCTGCCAAATGCCTTGATGACCTCGATACCCTCGATATATTCAACTATGGTACTGTTCATATGGGCGTTTGAGCGGTTGTATATGTCGAAATTCTCACCGCTTATCTTAAATGTCAGTCCCATGCATACAAGTGCTATGGGGAATGTGGCAATAGAAGCCAGTGCAAGCCTCCAGTCGATAATGAGCAGGGATATTATGCTGACGACAGGCAGGACAAGGTGTCCTGCGCCCTCAGGCACCATGTGTGCAAGGGGCGGCTCCATATTCTCGATCTTGTCAACGATGATGTTCTTTATCTCACCGATAGAATGATCCTGTACCGTACCAAGCGGAGCGTGCATGAATCTGTCCGCCACTCTCTTTCTGAGACCGGCAAGCACTTCATATGCTGCCCAGTGGGAAAGTCCTGTGGACAAACCAAAGCAGAGCACCTTTACTGCGAATGCGACCAGCGCTGCAATGCACCAACCGACCACATATCCCTTTGTGACCGTGTCCTGTACAAAGGCATCTATGATCCTGTACATACAGTAAAACGGATATATACCACTGGTTATACTGATTATTGAGAGAATAACCGCTCCGATAAGCTTTGATCTGCTGTTCTCAGCGTATCCAAGCATCAGTCTGAACCAGTTTTTTTCACTTTTCATTTGGATTCACCTCAGTCTGAATTGCGTATTTACGGTAATCAAGAGGATTTTTCCCCATCTCCTTGCGGAAAGCCATGGAGAACTTGCTCGCACTCTCATAGCCGACAGCCATTGCTATATCAGCCACCTTCATGGAAGGCTCGTTCTTCAGCAGTGCCGCAGCACGGTCAAGGCGGTAATTCTTCATATATGAGAATATAGGACTGCCGTACACGCTGCTGAAGCACTTCTTCAGCGCTGTGGGAGCAATATCGAATTTACGGGATAATTCCTCTATAGTGTATGTTCTTGTCAGGTCGGACACCATCAGCTCGCGGACCGCGTGTATCTTTTCCACCTGACCCTTGTAAAAATATGGTTTGTCTGTTTTGTATCTGTCTATCTCAAGAGCGTCAAGGTAAAGAAGGAGCTCAAGCACCTTTATGCGGCAGTAATCCCGTCTTATCTTTGAGGGAACGTTGTAGAGCTCCGAGAAGATATGAGTTATCTCGGGTGATGAGGACAGTACATAGGGAATCTTCTGTGTGCAGTATTTCCGGGATATATCAGAAAGTCTCACTTTGAATTCGGTGATGTAGCCGTCAAGGGAGGCCTGTGCCTTATCAAGCTCAAAGGCTATAGTTAGCCCGTAGTAGTGATTGAGCGGAAATCTTGATATGCCGTGGTTGTGCATACCGTTATCTATCCTCAGCTCTCCCGCGGACAGGCAGCAGCAGGCATCGTCGGAAACTCCCGTTTCGATCCTGCCCTCTCTGCAATGGTCGATGCACAGAACATCGCCGCCTGCTGCAAAATCCGACCTGCAGCTCTCCATATGGAAATTATTATACATTATATACACGCCCTCAAAAACGTGGTATACAGTCATGATGCCCTCTCCTGCCTCAGTGGCAAGGCGCATCATCCTGCAGCCGTCCTTCTCGAAAACATCGGTCACATCAGCGCCGAAATCCATATTTCTAAGATCAAACTCCATCTCAGTTATCCTTTTCTCCTGTCACGCAGAAGCATCTGTCGCAGATATTGTTCAGCAGCTCATAATCATGAGACACCACAATAACTATGCGGTCATCGGAAGCGGTCTTCCTGATCATCTCGCTGACTGATTCCATTCTTCTGTAGTCAAGCCCGCTGGAGGGCTCATCGAATATGAGTATCTTTTTTCCCGAAAGTATGGCGGTAGCAACAGCCAGGCGCTGCTTCTGACCGCCGGAAAGCGCCATGGGGTGCTTATCCTTGAAGTCTGAAAGATCCAGGAGCGAAAGCGCCTTGTCTGCCTTCTCATCACTTACGTCCTCTGAGGACATATGGCACTCATTAGCCACGCTGTCGGAAAACAGCTGGTGGTTTACGTCCTGCATGACAAGGAAGCTCTGTCTGCGTCTTGCCCTGTCTTTCAGCCTTACGCCGTCAAGCAGTATCTCTCCACCGCTTTCCTTTATCAGTCCGCAGAGGCAGCGGCTTAGGGTGCTTTTTCCCGCACCGTTCCTGCCGATTATGCCGATTATCTCGCCGTAGCCCGCATTGAGATCAATCCCGCTGAACACCTTCTCCCTGCCGTAGCTGAAGCTGAGCCCCCCTGACCTCAAGACCGCCGCGGAACTCCCTGTTCACGCCTTCGATCTGCGGGGAAAGCTCAGGCCTTTTCAGGGACCTGAGTCCCATAGATATGCGCTCATTCTCAGCAAGCGCCGAGAACTCTGCCCCTGTGAACTCCCTTACTATCCTGCCCTTTTCAAGGAATATGGCACGGTCGATGAGCTCTGTCAGGAAGTAGAGCCTGTGCTCGGCGATGATGACAGTCTTTCCGTCCGCCTTGCACTTTTTTATGAGCTGAGCAAGAAGGCCGATAGCCTCCTCGTCAAGATTAGCCGTAGGTTCATCAAGAACGAAAATATCCGCTCCCATTGCATAGACCGAAGCAAATGCCAGCATCTGCTTCTCTCCGCCGGACATGGAAAAAACGCTTCTTCCCAGCATTGAGCTGATACCGAGCTCCCTGACAGTATCGTCAAGGCGCTTTTTATGACAGCAGGCTCCACTCCTGAGTTTTCAAGCCCGAAAACTATCTCGCTCTCCGCATCGGTGTGGAAGAATTGGGATTTGGGATTTTGAAATACTGAGCCCACATGGCAGCTCAGCTCGTATAGCTCTGCCTTTGAAGTGTCAAGACCAGCCACGGTGACACCGCCCTTGAGCTCGCCCTGTTCCTCAAAATGAGGTATCAGACCGTTTATCAGCTTTGTGACAGTGGTCTTTCCGCAGCCGCTCTCGCCGCACAGGAGTATGCACTCTCCTTTTTTTATATTTATGCTTATATCGTCAAGAGTGCCCTGACCCTTGATATAATTGAAGCTGGCGTTTTTTATCTCTATCATAACCGACCTCCTCAGCGAAAAATCACAGCCAGAGCTATGAAAAGAACTCCCACAGCTATGCATACAAAGTCTGCGATACCGAACCTTATATCGATTATACTGGTCTTTTTGCAGGGATTTTCTATACCTCTGGTGACCGCAGCTGCCGAAAGCTCATCTGAGGTGGTGGTAGCCGACATCATTATCGGCACTATCGTGCACTCAAATTTATCGGTGAACCTTATACTCCTCAGCTTCATAGCGTCGCGTATATATCCTATCTCCTCCTTGATGGCGGGGAAGTACCTTATAGATACCGACAGAGGTATGATTAGACTGTATGGCACCTTCCATTTCAGAAGCGCCGCCGTAAGCTCCCTGACCGTCACCGTCTTCATTGTGAGCGTACCCACAATGAGGCAGGGTATGACCTTTCTGGCGTAGGAGATCAGTATGAAGAATATGCTCACCACGCTTTTTGGCGCCACAGGGAAAACAAAGTACTGTATGACTATGCAGGCAGTGAATACTGCTGCAAGCTTTACCGCAGAGCGGACTGCTCCGCAGATACAGAGCAGAAGAAGCAGCAGTCCCACCCATATTATCTCTATGGCGATATTACGCTGTATGAATATAACAGCATTGGCAATGACAAGAAGTATTATGCAGGTCCTCGGGTCAAGCTTCAGCATCACACGATTCCTGCCTTTTCAAAGTGTTTTCTGAACAGCACCTTTGCCACAGCGGCTCCGATAAAGGCGCATACGATAGTGAGTATTATCATTATCACCAGCATTTTTCCCGTTGCAAGGTCATCAAGGACCTGTACGTAGTGCTCACCTATTCCCTGCTCCTTTATCTGCGCAAGGAAATCATTTCTGAAGAGCCAGATAGGAAGGGGTGAGCCTATCATTCCCACCGAGAAAGCCACATAGGAAAGCAGATTTCCCACTGAGCTCCTGAATCCCGTCATATATCTTATAGCCTCTGCAAGTATGCAAGCCAGCAGGAAGGCTACCAGTATGACAACAGTGAATGTGCCTGTCGCAAAATAGATTATGCCTGTGATAAGTCCCATAAGCATTATCGCGCCTATCTTCGGGACCTTAGCGCAGAGGAGCATATAGGGTACCCCCGTAAAAAGCGCTATGAATGCAGGCATAAGTATCCAGATAATGGGATGGAGCCCTCCCAGCACCATGAAAACAAGATTGATTGCAAAATAGATCGCTGAGAATATTCCGACTGTGATAAGCTCCTTTCCCTTCATTTTACCGTTTGACGATCTCTGAACGTTCATATTTTTCCTCCATTTAAATTATGTTAGTAGCTGCTACCTAAGATATTATACATTATTGGTCATACATATTCAAGCACCAAAAAGACATAAATGCACCATTCAGCCAATGAATGTACATCTGTCAGCTCAGCTCTGCCGCCAGAAGGTCTGCAAGCTCGCTCTCGCCGAGGCTGTCAAGATCCTCTGCCTTTTCCTTTTGCCCGAAGAAGCGTTTATATATATATGAGGTGAACTTCTCAACAGTGTTATGATTGAATATGTCCGCAACGGCAAGCTCGATCTGAGGAACAGTGTTGATCTTGTTGACCATTTTCACCGACATTTCGGAGTTTATGCCCATCTGCATAAAGGGCATATTCACATTGATCTTCTCCGCAGAAATGCCGAGATATGAGGATATACCGTCAATTACAAGCTCCCTGATATCTGACTCCTCTGCAATATCGATTCCGCTGAGGTCCTTTTCCGCAGCACTCTCCGTCTGATAGAGTACCTTATCAAGGGCGTTGGCACGGAAAAGCTCACGGGTCTTCTTATGCTGGATCTTTCTGCTCTCGGTCCTCGGGATACTGTCCTCCCTGACAAGGACAACGTTCCTTACTGCCAGAGAAAAGGAAGCAAGAATTGTATTCCTGATGTTTTCCGCGATCTCGCTGAGCTCTGCCGAGGATACTGCTTCGTCTGATACCTCCTGCACTATAACAAGGCTGTCCTCGTCCTCATCTGATGCCGAGAAAGCGCAGGCTCCGTAGCTGAGTGCAGGATGGCTCTTTGCAGAGGTCTCCTCGATATCCGCTGGGTAATAATTGACACCGTGAATTACTATCATGTCCTTGAATCTTCCTGTGATATAAAGCTCTCCGTCCTCGCCCCAGAAGCCTGCATCACCTGAATGGAGCACTCTCTCACCCGATGAGTTCTTTACAAATACTGCGGCTGTCGCTTCGGGATCGTCCAGATAACCGTCTGCAAGAGTAATGCCGGAAACGCATATCTCTCCTATGGTCAGCGGTGGGAGCTCCTCGCCGTCGGAATCAAGTATCATCACCTTGTTATCGCCTATGGCAGTGCCGTTTCCGACAAGATAGGTGAAGTCCTCGGTATTCTCGTCGGCGGGGCTCATATCACCGCAGAGCCTGCCCTTATCGACTATCTCGACTCTGTTTGCAGAAAGCGCCTTCTTGTCCACCTTTATCCAGCCGATGGGAGCGTCAACATCGTTAAGGCTGACAACGAGTGTCGCCTCCGCCAGACCATAGCCGCTCCTGATTATATCATCTTTCATACCGTGTCTTCCCGCAGCCTCAAGGAAGCTCAGGAAGGTGTTGAACCTTACAGGCTCAGAGCCGCTTACTACAGCTCTCATTGTTGCAAGCGAGATGTTTTGCGGATTGCCCGCTTCAAGATTTTTACTGAGAAGGCCGCTCAGGAGCTCAAAGGCAAAATTCGGTGCAACGGTATGTGTTCCGCCAAATTCACTGATAGCCTCCATCCATGTCATGGGATCCTTTTTGAACAGCTGAGGAGCCATGAACACATTGGTGCAGCCGGAGAAAACACCTGTGAGCAGACCTGCTATCAGTCCCATATCATGATGATAGGGAAGCTAGCTCACCCAGCGGCTGCTGCCGTCGAGATGCAGCTTGTCCCTTATCTGCTTGATATTGTTCAGCAGAGCCCCATCGGATACCATTACGCCCTTGGGCTCGCTGGTGGAGCCTGAGGTGTATTGCAGGATGGCAATGTCTCCCATGACTATATCCTCCATCATGGAGCAGCCTGCGGACTGTCCCGCGGAATGAACGGGAACGCCTCCGAAGCTGTCAGCCGAGAGCTTCTCAAGATGCTCTCTTTCGCTGTCATTGGTGAGTATGCACTCCGCTCCGCACTTTGCAATTATGCGGCTCAGCCTTTCCGCGTTGCTGTCCTTTTCGGGAAACTCCACGGGGACAGCAGCGGCACCGAGGATATTGCAGGCGAAGAATGCGTACATCACCTCAATATTCTGCCTGAAAACAAGGACGCAGTGCGAATTTCTGCCGATGCCCTTACTGCTCAGGTATGAAGCATAAACAGCAGCTCTCTCATAGAACGCCCTGAAGCTGTAGGACTCTGAGCCGTTTTCATCAACATATATGTATACAGTATCATCAGGAGTCCTCTCTGCTCTGTCAGCCAGCATTCCGGCAATAGTTGCCGATCTTATCTCGTTATCCATCATATCTTTTTCCTTTCTGTCAGTTATGTGATCTCGTCATATCTCGCCGAATTCGGTATCATCATCTCCGTTTTCTGCAAGTCTTTCATCTATGGAAGCCGCAATGGACTCAAGTGTGGGATCGTTATACATCTCCTTCAGCGAAAGCTCTATATCGTATTCCTTCTTGACTATGGTGAGGAGATGTGTCGCAAGGAGACTGTCGCCGCCTGCCTTGAAGAAGCTCTGGTTTATTCCCACTTCCTTGACGCAAAGTATCTGCTTCCAGAGATCGGCTATCTTCTTTTCGGTCTCTGTTCTCGGTGGGATAAGCTCAGTTGCCTCTTCCTCGGATACAAGCTCCTCTATGCGTACTCTGTCGGGCTTGCCGTTCTTTGTTAGAGGGATCCTGTCAAGGAAAATGATCTTCTCCGGTACCATATACTCAGGCATCTGCTGACCGAGATAGTATCTTACAGCGTTCACAGACAATGCCTCAGTGATATTCTTCCCCTCAGCCTCGAGGAAGAAGAACAGTGAGCTCTCGATATTGCTCCACTCGACTCTTCTGAAGCCTGCCTGTGCGAAAAGCTCAGCCATTCTCTCTGCGGGGATAGTGGGATCCTGTGCCTTGGGACGGTTTTCGGCAGTAAAGTGGTCAAAGGCATTCTCTATGACTGCCGCTGTTATCCTTGACAGAGGCGGAAGCTCCTTGAGATCGGCAACAAATGCCTTTCCGTTCTTCTTCATGAGGTCTCGTATCAGGAATACACCATGAGCCTCATCAGGTCTTGTGTGGAGCTCGTTCACAGCGATGACCACATCGAATGAGTTCCTGAGCTCCTCTGGAACATAGTCCCTTACTATCTCAAAGCTGCAATCCTCATCAGCCATATAGTTTCTCGCCTGCTGAATGAAGAAATCCGAGGAATCAATGAGCGTGAGGTCGGCATCAGCGTCCCTTATCTTATCAAGCAGCGCCTTGGCAAGAACTCCCGTTCTCGCGCCCAGAACAGCAACTCTGATGTTCATGCCGTCCTCGTCGTACTGATCGTTGATCTTCTGCGCGATCATGCCGATGCTTGCAGCAACGCCGTTCTCGTTCATTGACATCTTCTCGGGAGAGAGCACCTCATCGCTGAACATATCGGCAGAGTTCCTCTTTCCGCGGAGAATGTCGCCGATAAAGCCGATACGGCTCATCATCTCGTTCATCATGTCACGCTCTGTCTTTGAAAGATCCTTGCCAAAGCCGCTTCCCGCAGCAAGCCTTCCCCCCTCTTCTGAAACTACTCCAAGGCTGACGAGAGTATTGATCCAATAGCTGAAAAGTCCGCGGTAGTCCTCGGTAAATCCAAGCTTTTCAAACAGCTCTCCGCTGCTTATGGGAAGGTGCTTTTCCAATTCAAGTATCCTTATGAGGAATGCCTCCACAACGTCATTCTGTGAAGCCACTATCTCATCTCTGTGATCGTCTGCGTCACCTGTCATCTGCGGAACGCACCTGCTGCCGTCATCTGCTTCCACGATGACCGAAGCAAGGAACTGCTTGGTGTTCTTCTGCACCATTATGGTATGAGCGTTTCTGATGTTCTCAAAGGAAATGAGTTTCCTTGTGATCTCTCCCAGCTCTACGCGGTAGCCGCCGAACTTCACCTGATCGTCAAGTCTGCCGAGAAACTCGATATTTCCGTCGGACCAGTACATACCCTTGTCACCTGTCCGGTACCAGCGCTCGCCTCCGTCAGTGATGAACCTCTCGGCAGTGAGCTCCGGCATATTCACATAGCCTCTTGCAAGACCCTTTCCGCCTATAAGTATCTCTCCCGGCTCATTGTCGGCGCAGTCCTTCATGTCCTTGTCCACTATCCTGTACTTCTGATTGTGGAGCGGAACGCCGTAGGGAACGGAGCTCCAGCTGCTGTCGGTATCCCTGCCCGCATTGAAGTAATTTGACCATATCGAAGCCTCGGTGGCTCCGCCCAGGGCTATCATCTCAGCACTGCTGTTCATTCCGCGTACCTTTTCCACCAGCGAGGGATATACCCAGTCTCCCGACACCATTATGAGCCTGAGACCGCTTACCGCTCTGTTGTCTGCGTCTGCGCAGAGAAGCATCTCAAGGAGCATCGGAACAGAGTTCCACACTGTCACACCCTCATGAGCCGCCACCTCTGTCCAGAGGCCTGCCTCCTTCTTCATGCCCTTGTCGGATATGACCACCTTTCCTCCCGCTGAAAGAAGTCCGAAAATGTCATAAACCGAAAGGTCAAAGTCTATCTCAGAGACTGCAAATGCGCTGTCATTCTCCGTAACGCCGAAGCGCTCATTGATATCCGCAATGGTGTTATGAGCAGCAAAGTGCTGTATCTCAACGCCCTTAGGCTGACCCGTTGTACCTGATGTGAATATGATATAGGCATCGCTGTCGGCGGAGATGTGCTTTATGCCCTCAGCTGCAGCAGCTCCCTCAGCAGCTTCGGGAGTGACCGTGTCCATTCCCAGGTCTTCAAAAAATGCGCAGTTCTCAGCATCTGTGATAACAAATCTTACCTGAGCCTTTTCACAGATATACTTTCTTCTCTCGTCGGGAACTGTAGAGCTCATGGGAAGGAAGGCACAGCCTGCGGCAAGTATGCCCATCACGGCACTGATGTACTCTGCACTTTTTTCAAGAGCTGCCGCGATAATACTGCCCTCTGCCGCTCCCTTTTCTGTCAGCGCTCTGCAGTATCTCAGAGCCCTGTCCGCTATCTGACCGTATGTGAAGCGCTCATATCCGCCCTTTTCATCGCGCTGAACTACCGCGCACCTTTCGGGCGACTCTGCGGCTATGCGGAAAAAGTCCTCATGAATGAGCTTTTCCACGATATCCTTTTCCGTCTGGTTTACCTTTATCCTTATTTCGCTTAGCATATTAATCCTCCAGTAAAGTTTCTACAGAATCTATGTCAAGATCTGCAAGTATATCATTTATTATCTCTGTGCTGTCAAAGGCATGGTCATAGAAGTCCTTGACGGTCTTCTTGCTGATAACGCCCTTTCTCACCTGCTCCGACAGCTCCTTGTCCACATAGTTGACGTTCTTGTTCCTGTAGGCAAGATATATCCACAGGTGAGCCAGCTTGCAGCCGGAGGCTATGTACACGCTCGACATGGTGTGCATGGGCTTCCAGTCCATTTCCTTTGTGATATAGTCTATCATCTCCATGGGCTTGTAGGGGAAATACTGATACATGAATACTCCCCTGACTCCCTCGGGAAAGAGCTCCATCGGGGAAGTAATCGATTATATCGGGAGCCTGCTCACCTGAGAGACCGCGGGCTTTCACCACGCTCTCCTTTATCATCTGGCGGAGAGCATCTCTTTTTACAATGCGCTTAGGGTCAGTCTCAAAGCTCTCGCCCATGCCGAATACCTGCTCGGGATTATGCCCCGAAAAGACCATGGGGACACCGTGCTCCTTCGCAAAATCTCCCGCCGCTCTTATCATAAATCTGCCGCAGTAATTGCAGATATGTCCGAAGCCGCTGTCACGGAGCTCCTTTGACATAAAGAGAAAGCGGAAGTATCTGCGCATGATGTCATCGTCGAATTTGTTCACATACAGCGGCATATCCAGCTTTTTGCATATATTTGCCGCCCCCTCAAAGGTCTGTGAGTATTCATAGTGTATGTCATTTATGAAGCCGATGAGCCTGAGACCGTACTTTTTCCTGAGAGTGCACGCAAGATAGGCGCTGTCCTTTCCGCCGCTCATCATGACTACTCCGTCATATTCCCTGCCGATGCCCCTGTACTTGTTTATGGTATCCTCGAAAACATTTTTCAGAAGCAGCCAGTCAGGCTCTCTTTCCTTCTGCGCCTGACGGCACAGCGAGCATATGCCTTTAGAGTCGAGAACTATGCCGCTTGCCTCATCTTCCTGTATGTAACAGCGCTTGCAGCGTCTGTCAGTGAAAAAATTCATATCATACCTCCATTGTTTCTGAAGTCCTGTATAAGATCGTTTATATGGCCGCTTCTGAGAGCGGTAAGTCTGACCTGTGAAAAAACTCCTGTACTGTATCTTCCTGCGGTGAAGGACTCTGTGAAGAGCTGCCCGTAAGCCGAGCTCTTCCACAGCAGTCCGCTGAAGTCAAGCTCCCTCATTGCCTCGGTAAGCCCTGTGCCCTCATACTTCAGATATGCCTCTTTAAGGCTCCACAGACCTGCGCACACCATAGCCTGATCCTCAGCCGAATATATCATCTTCCTCTCGCGGGGACTCATGGCAAAGCTGAGGATACTGTCCTTATCTCTTATGGGATCCTGTATATCCACACCTATCTCCCGGGACGAGACCCCGCAGCAGACTGCTCCGCTGCAATGGGACAGATTGAAACAGGGAGCTCCCCGGGCTGAGAAGTATGGCTTTCCCGTCGGTGAAACACCTACCCGCGGAAGCTCTCTGCTGCCGGCTTTTGACGTGATACTGCATATGAGCAGGAAATACGCCGCTATGCAGTTGTATCTGTCTGAGAGTCTTACATAGCTCCCAGCCTTTTCAAGCCTGTACCGCGGCATGATGCTCTCCATAAAGGCAGCATTTTCCGCAGTCAGCTCCTCCATCCCCCATGCACAGATGACCTCCGCGAAGCTCATGGGTGCAGGCTTACCTTACTGAGAGCCGCGCATATGCGCTTTTTCAGCATTGAAACATAAGGCCTTCCCAGATCGAACAGGAAGAAGTGATTGCCCTCGAATTCGCGCTTTTTAAGTCCGCAGGAGGTGACCTTCTCCCATTCGTCCATCATATCATAGGTGGCATCTGCATCCATAGTGCCTGCGTAGGCAAAGATGGGTATGCTCACCGTTTCCCCGCTGTAGGTAAATGACTCGTTCAGCCTGTAGTCATTTTTGATATGTGGGATAAGATACTCCATAAGCTCCCTGTTTTCCAGTATCTCTTTTGGAGTGCCTCCCATGACCGTGAGCTCATTTATCAGAGCCTCATCGTCCATATCGGTGGTGTACCTGTCAGTCATATGTATGCAGGGAGAATGTCTTCCCGACACTATCAGCACCTCGGGCTTGCAGGAGTGGTATTTCTCCAGCTCATAGGCGGTCCTGAACGCAACTGCCGAGCCCATGCTGTGCCCGTAGAATACAAATCTTCTGCCCTCTGCGAACCGCTCAACAGCCTCCGCAGCCATTTCCGTAAGCGCCTGCATATCTGCGATGTATCCCTCGTCCATGCGGCAGCCCTTTCCAGGCAGCTCCACAGGCACGAACTCCAGGGCATCATCGTTGAGCTCCTGCCATTTCCTGTAGCCCGACGCCGTCCCTCCTGCGTGGTGGAAGCAGAATACCAGCACCGTGTCCCTGCCTGCCTCCCCCGCCTTGTTGAAAGGGAACCAGTTCTCATAATTATCCATCATATCCGTCCTTTCAATATGCTATTCCCACAGCTCTCCGTCCCAGCTGTCGGCTTCCGCAAGCCTCTCAACAAAGGAAACATAGCTGCTGAACATCTTATCTATAATGTCCTTTTCAAACAGCTCCTCAACGTGATCCCAGATGAGCACCAGTTCTCCGTTTCTCACCAGAGCCTGATGATCCAGAGCCACCTGTGGAGTCTGACTGATGGAGAACACCTCCTCAGTCATGGTGAACACCTCACTGTCGTCCTCCTCGTCGAGATTGCCGAAGAGCTCGCTGGTGAACACCACAGGCATTACCGCCTTGAAGGGATCGTCTCCCGCGAAGTTCTTGAGCAGCTCGAGACCGTTGAAGGTCCTGTGCTCCACCGCACCAACAAGTGCCCTGCGAACCTCCTCTGCCTCGGCTATGAAGCTGCCCCTTCTGTGATAGGGAATGAGAGTTACATTGGTAAAATCTCCCAGCAGCTTTGGCACCTCCTTATTGATGGGAAGGCGGTTGTAAAGTGTCAGATCCAGTGAGAAGTCATCAGAGCCTCCGAATGCCGATATGGTCCGCATATAGGCTGTGCATATCACCGCAGAAGCCGTAGTGGAATATGACTTTATCCTCTCATTGAGCTTCATCGTCAGTTCCCTGCTGAGAGCTGCTCTCTTTCGCGCAAAATGAGGCGTTTTCATCTCCCTCAGCTCAACGCGGTACGGCATATGGGGAGCGGGTGGCAGCTTTGGTCCCTGCACTGCCCAGTATTCCTGTGCCGCAGTATAATAATCCTTGCTTTCCAGCCACTTATCCTTCTCCTCAACGTACTGTCTGAAGGTATAGTCCGGCTCATCGATATCCCTGCCGCTGCAGAGGCTGAATATCTCCCTTATCATCATATTCGCGCTCCAGCCGTCAAGGAGCATACAGTCAAAGCTGAAGTGAACGACAGTTGTACCGTCCTCCCTGCGGCTGACGAATACATCGAACATAGGCCATTTTCCCGCCTCATAGACATGAGCCTTCATGCGCTCTCTCAGCTCCATGAATTCCTTATCGTTGACCTTTCTGTCTGCCACCCTGTAAACGGGAACCTCATCAAGATCCGCCTGATTTCCGTCTGGGAGAATGACTGTCCGGAGTATATCGTGGATATCTATCATCCTGTTGACAGCTTCCTCCAGCTTTTCCGCGTCAAGTCCCTGCCATTTCAGTTCAGTGTAGTAGTGGGCACTGGTACCGCCCAGCTCATAATCTCCGGAGCGTCCCATAAGATATGCCTTCTGGATCGGAGTAAGGGGATATTTGTTTTCCGAGTAATATCTCTCAAGCTTTTCCGCCCGCTTTTTCTCCTCGTCCAGCCACGCCATGAGTTCCTGCTTCTCAGCCTTAAGCCTTTCCAGTACCTCTTTGGTGACCACGCCCTTTGCTGCACGGAATTTGAGCTTGCCGTCCTCGGCGTAGAGTTCAATGCCAAGCTCACGGTAATAGGCTGTGGGATCCTGCCTTTCCTCGGTTTCCGCAGAGATACGCTTTACCCTCTGCTTTCCCTGAGAAGCTGTCTCCGGAGCAGCAGCCGCAGCCTCCGCACCTGCAAAGAAGTCGATTATCTCGGATACTGTACGGCTGTTGAGCATTTTGCTGATAGAGGGCCTGATACCGTAAACGCTTTCAAGCTCGTCTGCAAGATGTATCATCTCCACCGATGAGACGCCATACTGTCCGAAGCTGTCGGAGGCTGTGATGCTGCTGATACCCAGTATCTTCCTGATCACGGCAAGTACGGGATCAACATCCTTCTCCTGCTCCGTAACGGAAGCAGACTGACGTGCAGAGAGCTGCTCCCACAGCTCTGTCAGCTTCTTGGCGTCGATCTTTCCGTTGCCTGTAACGGGAAGCTGCTCTATTGTGAAGATATGCTCGGGAATGAAATAATCAGGAAGATGCTCCCCAAGCTTCTTTTTCAGCGCCCGGGAGTCTACGTCAGCCACGGTCTCGATAAACACGGCAATTTTCTTCATTCTTCCGCCAACAGGGAGCACGTAGGTCCTGTCCCCGACTCCGCACTTTCTGAATGCCGAGGCTATCTCCGCAGTCTCTATACGATAGCCGTTTATCTTGACCTGACCGTCCTTTCTGCCCAGGAACTCTATAACGCCTCCGCCGATATACCTGCCGTAGTCACCTGTGTCGTAAACTCTTTCCCTTGCTGCTTCAGAGAAGTAAAACGCCTTATCGGTGAGCTCCTCCTCATTGTAATAGCACTCGGCAAGTCCGCTGCCTGCAATGTGGAGCCTTCCGCTTACACGGTCAGGGCATCTCCTTCCGAACTCATCAAGGATATAAAATCTCTGATTTGCCAGCGGATAGCCATATGGCACTGACCGCCAGCTCTCGTCCATGGTAACTACATCGTAGTAATTGGACCATATGGAAGCCTCCGTAGCTCCGCCCATGCTGGTGAGAGCACACTCCGGCATTACTTCCGCCAGCTTTTCGGGAAGGGTCATGGGTATCCAGTCACCCGATAGTATCACCCTGCGTATGCTGTCAGAGGAAAGTCCCTTTCTCACAAGGAGATCGGTGTATATGTCCATGAGGGCAGGAACGCTGTTCCATATGGTCACGCCGTATTCAGTGACCAGCTTGTACTGCTCTGCGGGGTCAATGCGCTGCTCTTCCGTGGGAAGCACAAGAGCGCCGCCTGCGGTGAGCATACCGAATATATCGTACACCGACAGGTCAAAGCTGAGAGCAGAAACGCCTATTGCGCGGTCCTGCCCGCCAACACTGTATCTGCGGTTCACATCGAGGATTGTATTCATCGCGGAGCCGTGTGCTATGAAAACGCCCTTGGGAACGCCTGTTGAGCCCGATGTGTAGATTATGTAGGCTCCGTCCGACGGTTTTATGACGGGGGCGGTGTACTGTCCGCTGCTGCGTGATATATCCGAGGGAGTGATAGTCCTTAGCTTCAGCTCAGGCTTGTCCTCATTGGCTATGATGGCAAAGGGCTGAGCTCTGCTGATAATGCTGAGTGTCCTTGCCGCAGGCTGACCATGAGTCAGAGGTACATATATGCACCCTGCCTTCAGTATGCCCAGAACACTGTATATCTGCTCAAATGACTTCGGCAGATCCACAAGCACTCTGTCCCCCTTTTTCGCGCCGCCGTCTATGAGAGCCGAGGCAGTCCTGTCCGACCATATGTCCAGCTCACCGTAGGTATAGGCTCTGCCGTCTGTTATGAGGGCAGTCCTTTCTGGGTGCGCCGCAGCGTTTTTCTCAAAGCCTGCGGTCATAACAGTCTCCTCAAAGGCATGAGAGGTCTCGTTTGCGGAAGCCTGTATAAGCTTCTGCTTTTCAGGGCGAAGGTCATACAGCGTCTCCCCGAAGAAGCGCCTCTCACCCACTGCCCTGTCGATAAGTCCGGAGTATACCCCGAACATGGCGTCCACAACGCCCTCAGCAAAGACCTCATCGGCTGTATCCCATGATATTACTATATCGCCGTTTTCATAGAACACCTGATGGTCAAGGCACACCTGTGGAGTTGATGAAACTATGCTCCTCAGGTTGCGCGCAAGTCCAAGGCCGCCCTTTTCGGGCTTCTCACCATGCTCCACGCCTACAGCGCTGGTGAAGATGACATTGTACATCCTGTCGTCATGGTGGAGCTTTCTAAGCTTGTCCGTAAACTCCACAGCCGAATACTCGGAATGAGAGATATTCTCAAGCATACGTCCCTGTATCTCTCTGGCATTCTCTGCGATGGAAACGTTCTTCCTGTACACCTCCACCGGTGCCAGCCTTGTGAAGTCACCGATGATACTGCCCACATCGGGAGAGATATCATGCCTTCTGAACACAGTCAGCATGACAGCGAAGCTGCTTCCTCCGCCGAATGCGGACAGCACCTCGGAATAGAGCCCGAAAAGTGCTCCCGAAGGAGTAAGTCCGTACTCTGCGGCATTATCCGAAAACTTCTTCCAGAGCTGCTGCGAAAGCCGCTTCTCACGTCTCACGAACCTTCTCTTTACACCGCTGATAAAGGCTGAGGGCTCATATGGAAGCTCCGGAGCCTTGGGGAAGCTCTCTGCCTTTGCCTCCCAGAAGCTCTCGTCAGCCCGTTTCGCCTCAGCGAGCTCCTCAGATGAGGAGGTATGCATGAAGTAGTCCCTGTATGTGATGCTGAGCGGGGCAAGGTCTGCGCCGTTATATAGGCTCTCCAGATCACGTATGAATATGTAAAGGCTTGCAGCGTCGGCTATCATAAAATCAATGTAGAAGTGTATCCTGTAGCTGCTTCCCAGAAGTCTTGTCATTCTTACCTGATAGAGAGGTCCTCCCAGCGGCAGGATCATATCCGACATCTCATTCCTTATGCTGTTGAGATGTGCCGGCAGCTTTTCCCGTGGGATATCACTGTACACTATGACCTGAGGTGCTGCCTCAGCCTCTGTATACTGCACGGCGTCCTCGGTTATCCTGCACCTGAGCATATCATGGCGCTCCTCAAGCTTTCTGAGGGCTTCGATAAATCTGTCAGGATCAACATTTTCAAGGTCTGCCTCAAAATACGCGCAGCACGCCTTCTGTGAAAGCAGCATATTCACGTTGTCCCTTCCTGCCCAGTAGGCATACTGTACATCGTTGAGGGGGAACGGTTCAAAGCGGTGTTCCTGATCCACAGATACCGTGGCTGACTGTGTTTTTTCCGCCTCTCCCGACATCTCCCTCACCAGTCTTTCGGCATCTCCGAAGGTGGGATGTTCAAAAAGGGCGGCAAGTGAGAGCTTTACTCCCAGAGCAGAGCGGATCCGTGATATGAGCCTTACTGCGCTGACAGAGTCTATTCCAAGTCTGATAAGATTAGTCCTTTCGTTTATCTCATCGGGAGCAACTCCCGCAAAATCAGCAATAACAGCTCTGAGAGCCTCGGCTTTATCTCCGTTTTCGGCAGCAGCCTCTCCGCTCTCGTCGGCGACAGCTGCCCCTATCGAGGCTCTGCCCGCAATTGTATGGATAAATGGTATGCGCTTTTTCTCAAAGGCATAATTAGGTATGGGGCAGTGTACCGCACCTGTCCCTGTATATGCAGCCCTCAGATCGGCAGCTGCGCCGCTAAGGAACAGAGAGCTCAGCGCAGACGGTATCATTTCGTCAGCAGTACGCTCCCTGTCGGCGGAGGGAATGCACACAGCATTTCCGTCTGATATCCTTCCGACTATGCCCGTGAGCACTGGTCTAACGCCCACCTCAAGGAACACCTTGTCGGACAGGTCGCCAAGTCCATTGATACTGTCACAGAATCGCACCTCTGACAGGATATGCTCCACCCAGTAATCCGCTGAGGCAAGCCTTTCCCTTTCGGCTCTGCCCGTAACATTGGAAATGATCCTGATAGTGGGCAGGCTGTACCTTACCTCCTGTGCTGCCTTCCGGAATTCCTCTGCCGCAGCCTTCATGAGGGGAGTATGGAAGGGACGTGTCGTAAGCAGGAGCTTATACCTTACGTCCTTGCTTTCGAGCTCCGCAAGCAGACTGTCCATTGCCTCCTCAGTACCCGCCACAACTGCCTGAGCCTGACTGTTTGAAAGCGAGATATAAACGCCCTCATGTCTCTCTATCAGCTTTGAAGCTCTTTCCCTGTCCGCAGATAAAGCTGCCATTTTTCCCTTGGGAGCCAGCTTGTGCAGTATCCTTCCTCTTGCAGTGACCAGCTTCATGGCATCGGCTGCCGACATAACTCCCGCTATGCAGGCAGCAGCGTACTCGCCTATGCTGTGACCGATGACAATATCGGGGCTGACGCCAAAGCTCTGCCACATTTTCGCCAGGGCATACTCGCAGGCAAACAGCGCAGGCTGTGTATAAACCGTCTTTTTCAGGTCATAGCTGTCTGAAAACACAACATCGTTGAGGCTCTTGCAGGTTATGCGGAAGTAGTATCCCGCACACTCGTCAAAGGCTTCCCTGAAGGCGGGGATATTGTCATAAAAGCTTCTGCACATATTGTTGTACTGAGAGCCCTGTCCCGTAAACAGGAAAACTGTTTTTGGAGCCGTCTCCACATCGGAAGTCATCATACTGCCTGTAAAGCCCTTCGATACTGCCTCTGTGAGCGTCTGCTCCAGCTCCCTGCGGTCTGATACGCTTATGCAGGCACGATGGCTAAGGGCTGCTCTTGTGGTGTTATATGAGCAGGAAAGTGATGTTAGGTCAGAGCATTCATGGCTGTTCAGATAATCAAGGAGAGCCTTCATGTTCCTTTTCAGCCCGTCACGGGTGGGAGCTGTGAACAGGAAGGGATAGCTTTTCATCTCCGCTGCCGCCGGGGATGGCTTCCTCTCGTACTCCTTCATGACTATATGGACATTTGTGCCCGAGAGTCCGAAGGAGCTGACGCCTGCCACATTCGGCGAGCCGTTCCGTTTCCACCTGCGGGAGGAGGAAGCCACCTTAACAGGTATCCTGTCCCAGTCAACATACTCAGAGGGGGTGTCAAAATGCAGACTTTCAGGCATCATTCCCTTTTCCAGCATGAGAGAGGTCTTGATGACACTGACTATGCCTGCCGCTCCCTCAAGATGGCCAAGATTGGTCTTGACAGAGCCGATATAAACCGGCGTCTTTCTTTGGCTTCCCAGGGCGTCGGTGATAGCCTTTATCTCGATAGGGTCACCGAGAGCAGTGCCTGTACCGTGGGTCTCGATATAGGTCAACTCCTCGGGGCCTATGCCGCTCTTTTCCCATGCTGTTTTCAGCAGCTCTGTCTGTGCTGCGCCGTTGGGTGCAGTAAGCCCCGAGCTTGCGCCGTCCCGATTTACGGCAGAGCCTATTATGAGACTGCTTATGCTGTCTCCGTCCCTTTCCGCATCACTGAGGCGCTTGAGAAGTATGGCAGCTATGCCCTCTCCGCGGACAGTACCAGTCGCATTCTTATCAAAAGCCCTTACCTCACCGTCAGCCGAAAGTATGCCCAGACCTGCAATCTTCTTTGTAGTCTCTGGCGAGAACATGATATTAACTCCGCATACCAGAGCCATATCGCAGTCATGGTCTCTCAGGTACTTTATAGCCGTATCTATGGCGACTGCCGAGGACGAGCAGGCTGTGTCTATGGACACGGAAGGACCGCTGAAGCCGAAGAAATAGGATATCCTTCCCGACAGGAACGAGAAATCGATACCTGTCAGGTTCACATCGTCATTGTTTTCATGCATATAGTTCTCATGGCCGAAATCGTTCTGGACAACGCCCACAAAGACGCCCACCTTTTTGCCCTTCAATGAGTCGGGAGCAATGCCCGCATTCTCCAGCAGCTCCCAGCACACCTCAAGTGCCAGCCTCTGCTGAGGGTCTATGGAGGCAGCCTCCACAGGCATCATGCGGAAAAGTCTGCTGTCAAAGTCCTCTATGCTCTCCGTGAGAAAGCCGCCCTTCCGCAGCCTCTCATCCTCAAGATATGCTGCCTTGTCATACTCATTCCACCTGTCTTCCGGCACCTCTGAGATAAGGTCTCTGCCCTCCCACAGCGCCTTCCAGCAGCTCTCGGTATCGGTTATCCCTCCCGGCAGTCTGCACGCCATTCCGACTATCGCCGCAGGCTCGCTGTGACTTGCCGCAACTCTTACGCGCTCCTTGAGGCTTCGTATCTCAAGGAGTGCTTTTTTCAATATATCCTTGTTATTCTGCATCGGTAAAACTCCTTATTGTGTTGGGTTCATAACAATTCCGCAATTGCTGAAGCATTTTCCGGGTCGGCGACGGAGGTGAAGTGACCGCCCTTAGCCTGTATAATCTCCATATCTCCTATGCAGATATCGCTCCAGTAGCTGATATTTTTGTCGCTTCCGAAGAAAAGTCCCTCGGTGTCGGCGGCGTTTATGTATCTGACATCTCCGAAATAGGGCTCCATATCGCCCTTGGTATAGCGTGTGGTAGAGCTGAAAAGTCCGTACAGGCTCATGAGCATATCCGCTGCGGGAGCACTTCCGCTGTTCTTCGCCCCGGAGGTATAGAACTCAAATCGTTCCTCCCTCGTCATTTTTTCCAGCCTTGCCATAAGTCCGCCGAAATCAGCGAAACTTTCGCTCTCTGCAAGTATCTCTGCTGCATTTTCAGGGATCCTTCCGCATTTTTCCGGCAGATAGGCAAAAGCTGCCTCCGCATCAGTGCCTGTTCCGTCTGTGGGGAGAGATATGCCCGCATTTGGCAGGAACATCATTTCTGTAATGAGCTCGTTGTCTATCTCCCAGGGCACAGTCTGAGGGTCTATGAGCACAAGGTCGCTTATCTCCTTTCCTGCCTCCACAAGCCTTACTGCACACTGCGTGGCAAGCCAGCCGCCGAAGCTGTAGCCGATGAGCTGTACGGCATCGCAGCCGCTGTTCATGATGAGCCCGGTATAATCGTCGGCAAGAGCACTGACTGCCGTCTTTTCATCAAGCGCGCAGTAGCGGCTGTAGTCTCCCACGGATATGGTCATTATATCGCCCTTTTTCTGCCCTGCCATCCTGCTTATGAGCTCCCTGAGCACGGACATATTTCCCATTGCAGGGTGGAATACCACTCTGAGAGGACCTTCTCCGGACTCAATTATCTGTGCAGCTCCGATATGGCTGTTCTCGGCTGCGTCTTCGGAAGATGCCGCCTCATGTTTTCCGTCTATAAAGTCCGCCAGTTCCCCCACATTGGGGTGATTTAGCATGAATCTGAGCAGCTCATCAAATGGGGTATCAGGCGCCAGTTCCTTTCTCAGCTTTCCCGTGATCTGCGCCATTATGAGCGAATCCGCACCGTGATCGAAGAAGTTGTCGGAGATGCCCAGACCGTTTATGCCCAGCTCTGACCACATCGAGATTATCCTGCTCTGTGTGTCTGTAACAGCTGCGGAGGAGCTGTCGATGCTGTGTGAAGCAGTCAGGTTTCGCTTCGCTGCCATTTCCTTCAGCTTTTTCATATCCACCTTGCCGTTTGCGGTAACAGGAAAGCTGTCAAGCATGGAGAAGGTCTGAGGGATCATATAATCCGTAAGGTCATTCTTTATAACATCGGTAATATCCTGACGGCTGACGAAAGAACGGTCAGTCTTTATACGGCAGATCACTGCTCCGCCGCCCTCAGCTCTGCTGCGGGGTGAAAGTCTGTCCGCTATAATGCTGTCGGCGTCCGCTGTCAGCACCACTATTCCTGCGGGACGTACCAGCTCCTTCAGACGTGCAGACGTACTTTCCGCATCGGCTCCGCTGTGTCCTATAACTGCTATATCGAAGGAATTCTCCTCAAACTCTGCCGAAAGCAGATCCTCTGCAAAGGTATATCCCTGACCGCTGTCAGAGAGAGCTCCGCAGGAAAGCACTCTGCAAAGCTTGTGTGATGAGGCGTAGGCATTGATGACAGCCTCTGCGCCATCTCCGATATCCTCAGCAAGCTCCGCGAACTCCCTGTCCCAGCGTGCAAGCTCGTTTTCGTCAGGACTGTCCGTAACATAGAAGCACACCAGTGACTTTTCACTTCCGCTGTCATTGAAAACCACCACGCTCCTGTTGACTCTGTCCACACCGTCCACAGCATGGGCGATCTCCTGAAGCTCTATCCTGTGACCGTTGAGCTTTATCTGCGAGTCCATTCTGCCGAGGAACTCTATCTCGCCGCTGCGGTGATACCTTCCCAGGTCACCTGTGCGGTACATCATCATTCCATCTGATGACCTTATGAACTGCTCTGCCGTTCTTTCAGGATCATTGCAGTAGCCCTCCGCCAGTCCCTTGCCGAGGATATAGAGCTCTCCCTTTACCCCCACAGGGCAGTTTCGCCTGCGGCTGTCAAGGACACGGAACTGCTGATTTGCCAGAGGCAGACCATAGGGTATGCTTGCAAAGCCCTTGGGGAGCCCGTGATACTCATGATAATTCGACCAGATGGAAGCCTCTGTAGCTCCGCCGAGGCTGACCACAAGAGCCTTGTCCGCCATGCTGAGAAGCTGGTCGGGAAGCTCAAGAGGTATCCAGTCTCCCGACAGCATAACAAGTCTGAGCGAGGAGATATCAGGGTGACTGCTTTCTGCTTCCATATAAAGCATGACCATTTTCAGCAGAGAGGGAACGCTGTTCCAGACGGTGACTCCGTGGTCTGCGATCAGCTCTGCGAGATACGAGGGCTCCTTCCTGCGGCTGTCCTCCGGATATACGAGAGTTCCGCCAACGGACAGCAGTCCGAATATATCATATACGGAAAGGTCAAAATTCAGCTGAGATACGCCGAGAACACTGTCATTGCTGTTCACGCCGTATCTTCTGTTTATATCCTCGATGGTATTCACAGCTGCACCGTGGCTTATGACTACGCCCTTGGGCTCGCCTGTGGAGCCCGATGTGAAGATTATATACGCAGGATCGGTCAGAGCAGTATCTGCGGATGGCTGCAGGACACCTCTGCCTGCCTCGTCCATATTTATCAGCACCGTTCCCTCCGGATAGGAGGTCCTGTCCTCAGAAACCGTCAGGAACACTTTTATCCCTGCGCGTTCAATGATACTGCTGATACGGTTTGCTCCCTGTTCCGCGGATATGGGAACATATACACCGCCCAGGGACAGCACGGCAACAGCTCCCGCAGGCTGATACACCGATTTTCCCGAGAGAATACCTACGGGCTCGCCCTTTCCGCAGCCTGCCTCCCTTAGCTTTGCTGCGATACCGCCTGCAATCGCCATGAGGTCACTGTATGTGTATACCTGACCGTCTGCGATAACGGCGGTCTTATCAGGCATTTTCTCTGCCGCCGCAAGTATCCTCTCATGAAGAAGATGCTCGGGAAGCTCAAGAGAAGTATCATTCGCTGATGAGAATATCTCGCTCTGATAAGCAGGATAGTCCTGAGAGACAGCGCTCTCAAGGTCGGCGCCATCTGCCACAGCCCTGAGTATATCGCCGAAAAGTCCGAACATATCCTCCGCTGTGCCGTCTTTGAAGACGTTTTTTCGTATATCCCAGTTCACCTGCATACCGAAGGGACCGTCCATAACCTGACAGTCTATGAAGACCTGGGGTGTCTGGCTTATGCCTATACCGCTGACCATTCCTTTCAGTGATTCCGCGTCCATTGAATTGAGGAGTCCGATCGCACTGGTGAAAACATAGGGCATAAATGCGGCGTCACTGCCCTTTTTCCTTGAGAGCTCGCGCATAAATGACACACCGCTGTATAGGCCGTGATCCATGTCCTCAAACAGCAGGGCATTTGTCCTCCTTGCTGCCTCTGAGAAGCTGCTGCTGTTTTCAAGGTCCACATCCAGAAGCACAAGGCTGGTAAAGTCTCCCACCACCTTATGTATATCGCGGTGGCAGTCCTGTCTGCCGAGGACTGTGAGATTAATGGCAAAGCGCTTGTTCTCGCTGTATCTCTCCAGCACAGCGCTGTATATCATCAGCACCAGAGCCGTAGGAGTGATCAAATTCTCAACTGCACAGCGCTTTACAGCTGCCCACTGCTCAGGGGTGAACTGAAGGAATTTTCTCTCAAAAGCCGCTGTCTCACCGGGATCGTATTTTTTGACATCAAGATGCGGACAGGTGGGGAAATCCTCAAGCTTCTCCAGCCAGTACTTCATATCGTTCTCATATGCCGCCCCAGCCTTGAGCTCTCTCTCGGCAATTACGTAGTCCCTGAAGCTGGCGTTTATCCCGGGAAGCTCGGTTATCCTGCCGAAATACATTCCCTCGAACTGGAGAAGAAGCAGCCATATACTTGTCCAGTCGGCAATGATGAACTCTATGGAAAGATGCATTACAGCGCTGTTCTCATAATTTGTGACCGCAACGGAGAAATACGGCCAGCCTCCCACCTGATAACAGCTGTGGCCCATTTTCTTCATTACCTCCTCGCCGCTCATATCTCCAAGGTCCATGACGGTAAAGTGAGGCGCCTTCTCCATTATTTGCTGATAGCCCTCCTCATGGATGACCGCCCTCAGCATCTCATGGTGAGCGATGAGCTTGTTCCATATCTCCTCAGCCCTTGCAGCGTCGATATGATCGTAGTTCAGCTGGAGATAGATATGGCAGGCAACTCCGCCATAGTCAAAAAGCTTCTTCCTGCCCATGAGATAGGACTGCTGAACATCTGTGAGCACAAATGGCTCATAGCGTCCCTTCTTGTCCTCCACAAGCCTTATCCTGCCCTTCATGGCACTGAGTACGTCAATAACCTCTGCCTTGTACTCCTTCAGAGCGGCGATATCCTCCCTGCCGAGTGCACCTGCTCCTGCCTTGTATTTTATCTTCTCGTCCTCTGTCCAGAGCTTTACGCCCTTTGCTGCCAGACTTGCTATAAGCTCCTCTGCAATACTGATCCTGTTTTTCATATTCTGCTCCTATCGTTATTTTTCCGAATATTTTTCTTTTATCTGCTGCATGATACTGTCCGTGTCGGGCTGAGGCGCCGTATCCGAGGATATGAGCGCGGGAAAGCCCGTCTCCGAGGTAAAGCTGTGCCACATTCTTGCAGCAGCAAGAGTCCTTGTATAGTATCTGTTCATGCTGCTGTTGTCTGACGCTCTTATGACACTGATAAAGCTGCGGATATCCTCGGCTATGGCAGGTATCCACTCCTCTGTGAACACTCTGCTGAAGCTCTTCTCCGCCGCCTTGCAGAGCTCTGTGCAGCTCATGGCGCTGAGCACATCACCGCTGCGGAGATCTGCTGCGTTTCCTCCGTGTACGGGCACAAACATCTTGTTGTACCAGCAGACACCTCCCATTACATCATCAAGCCTGAGCCTTCCGTGCTGAGTTATGAGCTCAAGCCTGAAAAGATAGTGCATGAAGTTGTCGGGATCATCAGGATTCACCTGATTCTGCACCGTAAAGCGGACAGGAAGTCCGCCGATCTCAGTATCAGCGTACTGATAGGGCTTATCGTTCTCCCCGGCTCTGACCGCAAATGGACGGCTGCTTTTCAGCACCTCCGAGATGATCTCGAATACAGGATACGAAACCTGCGAGGCACAGCCTATATCCATGCAGACAGGCGCTGAGACCTCGGTGATACGCCTTGCGGCTTCAATAAAGCAGCTGACGTTCCTGAGGCTTTTATACAGGTCTCCCACGCGGTAGAACAGCCCGTTTTTTCTTGCCAGCTTCGCGCACTCCTCAATATCCCTGTAATGAACGGGCTGCTCCTGTATGACATTTATTCCCCTGCCAAGGAGCTCCTTCGCCAGCTCAGTGCCGTTTCCGCCAAGCACTCCTGACCTTGTGACCACACAGGCAAGTCCGATGTCACCGGGGAGGTCGGCGGCGGAGGTGTACATCTTCACTCCGTACCTCTCGGCACATTCAGCCGAGCGTCTGCTGCCTGCTGCAAGTATGCCGCAGAACTCCGCCTCGTCCTTCAGCTCATTCATCGCCTCACAGTAAAACTGCCCGAATGTAGTACCGCATACTATGTTCTTTATTCTCTCCATCATATCTCACCACTGCTTTCTTCGCACAGCTCCTCCACGGACATATCAAAGCGCTCAAGCATGATGATATGTCTGTTTTTCCCGAGCTTTTCAATAAAATAAGGCATATATCGGCTGTATAGAGGAGTTTCGGCAAATTCAGAAAAGCTGAAAACTCCTGTGGAGTTCAGATTTTCCGCTGCCATCTCCGTACACAGACCTGCACATATACCCGTCAAAGACTGTGAGGAATCAGCCTTGAGAACCAGTGTCTCAGTCTTTACCCCGCCGTTCTTATATCCATTTATCTCAATGACAAACGCAAAATGCTCGTTTGCTTTTATACTGTACATACGGCTCATCTCAACCAGCTTTTTAGCAGAGCCGTTTTTGTCGCTGCCAAAGGTCATCGCCGCACGCTTGAGCAGAGACGAGGTCTCGCTTCCCCCGAAGGAGATATAGTGCGTTCCCTCCGCTCCGAGCCTTCTGCGCACATATTCCGTCTCTCTGTCAGAGTATGAGGTCATATCGCCTTCTCCCACAAATGGTATCTCAGCGCCGCGAAGCTGCCTTACATTTTCCTGTGATGAGGAACCTGCAACTCCCTCAAGATAGTCATAAGCCGCTCCGAATGAGAAAACTCCGCTCATAGAGGAGATATGGGTGAATGAGCTTATACTGTCGAAGCCCTCTGCTGCGTACACTGCAAGAGGTGCCGAAAATCCCGGGAGAGCTCCTGCGCTGTAGATGCAGTTCCCGCCTATTGCCTCATAGCCCTGAGCCGTTCCTGCGTCCACCAGGGGCGTTGACTTCTCCGCGCACAGCCTTGCTGTCTCTGTGCCGCTGAATACTGCCGCGGGCACCAGGTTGAGCACAATATCATTTCGCGAGATGAACTCCCCCAGGGCAGTTTTGTCATTCACATCAAGGTCGGTCAGGCTGACATTATCCATTCCGCAGCTGAACATACCGCAGGAAGCCGTTATACTGCGTGAAGCAGCTTCTATCGCGAATTTTTCCGTTTCCGCCAGATATCCGAGAGCATAGCGTCCCACGCTGCCCGCTCCTCCAAGCACTCCTATCCTTATCATCATTTATCCTCCTTTGTTAGTATAAACTAACATTTAATCAAAAAGATCCCGCATCTGCTCTGTAATAAAAGCATCTGCGGGATCCATAGATATACAGACAATTCTACTGTAAAGCCAGCTTATTGCTGTGTTAAAAATCCGAAAACTATACTGTTGATCCTGATACTTTTATTGCTTCATCAAAAAATTCCGACATTATTTTGTTAAACTCTTCCGTTACATCATAAAAGCACATATGTGAAGCCTTTTTTATGATGAAAAGCTTTTTCAAGGGTGCAGCTATACTGTCATAGCATTCCTCCATAAGCGCTGTGCGGCAGCATACGTCCTCATCGCCGTACACGAAGCACACGGGGACGGGGATATCTCCACCGGCTGCCAGATCATAGCTGAGCAGCGTCCTGTAAGTCCCCCTAAGCCTTGAGATGTCCGTTGAGAACATGGTCAGCTTCTCTCTTAGTGTCATAAATGGAGAAAGCATATATTTCCCCAGAGGAAAAGGCTTTCCATGGGGAGCCATGTACTTGTTCGCTATCTTCAGGCAGGACATCAGTCCCCTGAGGAACTCCTCTGTCATCACGGGCTTATCAGGGATACTTCTTCTGCATTTCTCAAGGAGCATAAGCTCCTTTTTGCTGCCCTTCCGCCTTACGGTATCAGTCAGCTCTTTGCAGGTAAGCTCAATGCCTCTGCGAAAATTCACAACCTGCCCCGCAGCGATATATCCCATGACCCTTTCGGGATGTCTCCGCGCGTACTCCGCCCCTATGACCGTCCCCCATGAAAAGCCGAGAATAAAGACCTTCTCAAAATTGAGAAAGCGGTGAAGATAGTCTATAACTCCGTCCACGTCGCCGATGTGATCCTCAATAGTTCCTGTTCTGCCGATCTCATCGGCTCTTTCACGTTCAGCCATATAGGTCTTGCAGGTACCGCGCTGATCGTAATTAACCACAACCAGATCCTGCTCCCAGCTTGTCTGCATAACATGGCACAGACCGGCCAGAGAGCTTCCGGGACCTCCGTGTATCACAAGCAGAACAGGAGCATTTCTGTTTCTGCCCCTTATCTGCACATAATGTCTTATGCCGTTTATTTTCGCGAGACCATAATGGCATATGCCCTCACTGCCGTAAGGATACATGATATTCTTCCTGTTCATTTCTCCTCCGCATCTTGTTTGTATGTACCAACTGATTGTTAATTATATATCAATCCTTCTTTTCCGTCAATATTTATTTTTTTGTTTTTTTATTTTATATATTTTATTTATTTGCTTTTTTTGGTAATTTAAGAACATCTTCTCCCCTGAACGCTCTCTGATCTCAGCCCATTCTGTCACCAGGCTCTTATTTCCCCTTTACGCAAATAAAACGGAGGGAATGCTCCGGACTGCTCTTAAAGAATCTGCCCTTTCGGAGCATATGTATCAGCTTCGGATAGTAACTTTTCTGCACCGTGAAAAAAGTGCCCCATATATATTTAATATTAACCTCGTCTTACAAAAAGCGGAGCACATTACTGTGCTCCGCTGAGTGGTTCAATCAAGCTTTGATAATTTCTTTATTTCTTTCGGATCTGCAGCCAGTCCCGTTCCGCTTATCTTCTTAAGGTATGTGCGTATCTCATCGCACTCCGACCAAGCCACATAGCCCCCTGTGGTAAAGATCTCAAGCCGGCAGGGATCGCCCTTTTCATCCTTTCCGATGAGGAAGGTATTTGTCTGACCCATATCAAAACCGAAAACATAGCCCTTTGATAATTCCTCGCCCATATGCTCTGCAAGCTCCGCTGTTATCTTTCTTGTGGGAGCTACCGCAGTATCGGGCATACAGGTCTTTTTGGCTTTTTCGTTCTTCATTACCGCCTTTATGTCCTCATACCAGCTGTCATTACTGAGATTTATAATAGTACCATATGTATTGCCATCCCTGGAAGCGTCTGCGGAGTAGACCATGTTGTATCCCGTTCCGTTCTGGTCATATACGGTTATACTCTGCTGAGGAGTCCATGCGAAGTTCTCACTGATGACCACCATCATAGGCTCGGGATCGTCAACGATACCCTCTCCCCAGAGAGGAGACTCCAGCAGCAGCTTTCTCAGCTGCATGAGGTCGAATACGTCAAGAACGCCGTCGCCGTCAATATCAGCGTTTTCGGGCTTTCTGAGACTGTCCCTGCCCAGGAGCCAGTTCTGAAGTGCCACAACATCGGCGACTCCCAGCATACCGTCATAATTGCAATCGCCCTTAACAAGGGGATCAAGTCCAGCATCGTCAACCAGACTGGCATTGAGATCAAGATTAAAGCTGACTGTCTGAACGGTCTTTGCCGGGGGCTCATACGGTCCCTTGCCGCCGCTGTAATCGAAGGTCATTATGTCCTTTCCCTGTCTCCAGCCCTGATAGAGCACCGCCTCTGCATATGGAGCTCCCAATGTGGTCACGATGGAAGGAGCTTCAAATCTGTATCTGAACGCCTCAGTTATCTCGGGGATACCCTCATAGGACATCTTCATATTGTAAGCATTTGAAATGACAGAGAACACAACATAGTCCTCATGAGCTGCCAGGTTGCCCTGCTCCGTTATCCACTCTCTCATCTCTGTCATTGAGTCGGGAAGCCAGCCAAAAATATCGGTTTCAGTGACGTTTCCGCTGTCATCGACAGCAAATTCAAGATCTATGTAGTCCTTTGGCTTGCCGTTTTCGTATGTGTACATATTATCCCAGAACACGGAAAGAGTGGTGTTCTTTTCGGGCTTGAACACCTCAACGGTATAGTATATTTCTTTATCGGCGTTCTGAACGTCCCTTTCGGTGAGACCGCACTTTTTCAGCATGGCAAGATAGCTCTCATATGCCTCGGTGTCGCTCTTGTCGGGCACATCAAGGGTGAAGGTCCTTTCATAGACCTTGCCTGGATCCGCATTTTTCTGCTGCTTGTCAAGGGCGTGAACGCCTGACTTCGTGTAGCTCCTGCCCTGTATCATTCTGCGGACGCAGCAGGCATAGCCGTCGGCTGCACGGGTAGCACCGTAGTTTCTGTCAAACTCCAGAGCCTCAGCAAAATCCGTGGGTACCCAATCGGGAACGTCCGTCCTGTTCTCAACTATCTCAAACCGTTCATTTGGCTTAGCAGTGATGGTAAAGCTGCCATTTACGCTATGCGGATCGCCTGCCCCCTGGACCTGTGAAGCTATATTGAACTCCAGGTCCACCTCGCCCTCTGCTGTGGGCTCGTAAACGATGACCGTCTTCACAGCGCTGCCGTCGCTTATTTCGGCCATATCTGCCTTTACATCTTTAACGGCGTACCTTGCAACCTCTTTGACCTCGCCCTTACCGCTCTGTGTCATGGTAACATCAAAGCCGGAAGCACGCTGAACGTCACCGCAAAAGATGATATACTTTCCTGCGGCTGCAAGATTTCCGTTTTCTTCTATGAAGCTGTTGTACTCGCCAACGCAGTCGGGAGCAAACTCATAGATGTCGCTCTGTCTCTTGTCGAAAATATCCGTTCCGATGCCGAAGAAATAGGGCTGCATATCCGTTTCAACAGGCTTGTCCCCGTCCATATAGCCCGAAATAAGACCGAACAGCAGATTTGGCGTCGAGGACATATAGACCTCTACTCTGAAATGGTTGTCAAGAGAGACTGTGTCCTCATCTATGCCGTATTTCTCCATAAGTGCGCGGAGCTTCTCCTGCTTCTCGGGAAAGCCCTCCTTGGGAATAATATCGGAAGAAAAGTACAGGTCATCGGAATAGATGCACCTGACCTTGGCGTCTGCTGCGTCAACACTTTTGCAGACAATATCGTAATAAGCGTCCTCTGCGTCTGAGCGCTGCTGAACTATGCAGATATCACCGTTGGCAATACAGCCGCTGCCGTAGGTATTGACGAAGTCCAGAGCCTCAAGGTAGTTTTTCGGGTAGGCTTTCGGCTGAGCAAGTGTCTGGTCTGCTGTAACTATGCTGACATCACCGACAGGCACAGTTACCGCAGTAACAGGCAGTGCAGAAGCTCCTGCCGACATCATGACCGAGCCTGCAAGGAATGATGTGAGAATTTGCTTGAATAGTTTCATAAAAATACCTCCTTTCGGAAAAACTTTCCGTTTTTACATATATTATAACGGATAGGGCGGCAAAATGTGCGGCTGAAATTGTAAACATTCTGTTAATTCGCACACAAGGTCGATATTTTCGGCTCTGTCTGCAAAAGCGGCACTCCGTTCTTGTATAAAATGTAAATTTTACGCTCCGTATCTTGAAAGATTTATGCAGAACTGATATAATTATAGTGACATCACCTATGGAGGCGCATACTATGAATATGAAGCGTTTTATGGCTGCGGCTTCTGCTGCGGCAGTATACCTGGCAAGTCTTTCCGCTGTACCCGCAAGGGCTGCACAGGAGGCTCCGCACCTGCTGGACGTAAGCTCCTTCACTATCCGCGATGAGAACTTCGTCCACCTCAGCAAGGGCACCTATCTCCGCGACGTGTCCTATCTTTTCGACGATCAGGACAAGGTCCCTGCAAGTCCCGATGATACCAAGGTGGACAAGGAGGTTTGGGAGGCTACCTCACGCTCCAACTGGACGCCAAATCAGCAGACGGAATACGGTGCGGCTTCCTTCTATATCGATATGGGAGCTAATTATGTAATCACGGGCATTGCCTTCCTGGATACCAACGGCACTCCCACATGGATTGTCTCCGCCGGAGAGCCCTTCAGCTGGCATGACATTGCCGAAGTGAATATGGACCGGTACAACTCCTGGAGGGCGGTCACCTTCGACAAGCCTCAGGCGACGCGATATCTCCATTTCAGCTCCGACTACTGCGACAGCGGCGTGAGCGAGCTCGCCATTTACGGCTATAAGTCCTCGGAGCTGACTGCCGCACAGAAGGCAAAGACCGCAGCTGTGCCGAAAAACGGCGGAGTTTCCGACAACGGTACCCCGGCAGGCAGCCGACTGGGCTTCAATGCCTTTATCGACGACCCTATGACTGCCATGATGTCCGCAGGTACTATCCGCGAATACCATAACCTGAGCTGGCTGCTGGACTCTGACTGCAAAGTGAAGTTCACACAGGGTACATGGGGCGATATGGACAGCTATTACTCCGCTCTCCATGACCGCGGTATCAATATCATCCCCTGCTTTCAGGGAGGCAGCACCGCTATTTCAGGGGGCGAAAAAGCCGCAGAGATTCCCGTTCCAAAGGACGCGGATACCCTTGACCCCAAGAGCTATGCTGTCCACGCTCAGGCAATGTATCAAGTAGCGGCGCGTTACGGCAGCAACAGGGATATTGCTCCCGAAACGATAAATATCACCGATGCTCAGGAGGTCAGAACGGGTATGGGGCTCCTTACGGCACTGGAAAACTCCAATGAACCCAACAAGAGCTGGGCAGGCAAGGCGAATTACTTTACTCCCTACGAGCTGGCAGCCATGTGCTCCGCCGATTATGACGGTCACGAGGGTACTATCCCCAATGCGGGAGTTCACACTGCCGACCCTGATTTCAAGCTTGCCATGGGCGGACTTGTGGGCTATTCCACCATGCTGCAATACCTTGACGAGATGAAGCTCTGGTTCGACTACAACCGCAGCGACGGCAAATTCGCGGTGGATATCATCAACGTACATATAGGTCCCGACGGTGACGATATCGAAAACGGAAGCTACTCAGAAAAACTTGAGGAGCTCAATGACTGGATAGAGAAAAATGCTCCCGGCACCGAACTGTGGGTATCGGAATTTGAGATTCCCATGAGTGACTGTGAAGTTGAGGGCGTTGATGACCATGAAAACGAGAACTATCAGCTGGTCTACGCTCAGCGTGTGGCGAGGACATATCTCCGCGCACTGTGTACTCCCTCACTGAACTACATAACCAAGTTCCAGCTCCGCGACGAGGGCGAGGGAGTGTACTACAACTCGGGACTGGTCACACAAAAAGGCAGCTGGAACAAAAAGCCCGCCTGGTACTATCTCTCCTGCATGACCAGCCTGCTGAAAAACGCAGACTTTTCCAAAATGGAAAACAGCGGCAGCCGCTATGTCTACACCTTCACCGACGGCAGCAGTATCATCAAATGCGCATACAATACCACAGGCTCAGAGAAGGTCAGCTTTGACGCCGAGGGCAGGTACGCCTATGTCACTGTTCCGCAGGAGGGCATTGCCGAGGGCTTCACAGAGGAACTGGAAATAAAGGACGGAAAGGTAACCGCCAAGATCAGTGGCTCTCCCCTGTTCATTACCTTCACGGACAAGCCCATGACTATCATCAACGGCAGGAGCTCTCAGCTGAGGCCCCGTGCGATATGTCTCACACAGGATAAGTCCACGGAGATATGTGACCTGAAAGCAGCGCCCAAGGACGGCGCTCTTGCGGCAATATACCGTATGTTCGACGAGCCCGATACGATGCCCGACCCTGTGTACGGCAATACAGGCGGCATGAAGGCTCCCGAGACCGCTGTGAACAAATCAGGTGTGACCGCATACGCCTTCTTTGACCAGCCCTGCGTTTTCAACAGCTTCGGAGTCTATGACACCTACGGCACGGGAGGTATCTCTGTCTATGACGCCCATACGGACCAGCTTCTCTGGAGCAGTAAACTTGACAGCTACATGAGCCGCTCGGTGTCTCTCACCGCTGACTCCTCTCCCACCGACTGTCTGAAGATAGTCAAGGAGAGCGGCGATCTGAATGAGCTTGCCTTCTACGGCTATGTCTCCCCATACAGGGACTGGGATGCAGACCGGGACGGCACTGTGGACGTTTTCGACCTTGTACTCATAAGGCAGAGCGTTATCGCAGGCGACGGCTACACCATTGCCGACCTTGTGGGAGTCACACGTTTCCTGCTGGGTAGGGACTGAGCTCATAACAGAATATTCACACAAGGCAGTCTCAGGGCTGCCTTTTTTCTGCGTAGAATTATCGACAGAAGGCTGTTTTTTGGCAAATGGGCAAAAAATGTATTGACAAATCAAATAAATTATGATAAAATAAACATTCAAAAGTGCATTTTTTTTACTATATGAAAATTATATTTTAAATCTGCACCATAATGTTGAACATAATACCGTCGCAAGCCGCGGTGACGGATCAAAAACAAAAGCGGCAGAAAAGGAGAGTATACCATGGATACCAGACACATCAGAAAAGCAGCTGCAGCCATTCTTGCTGTTGCGCTCATAGGAGGTGCGCTGCCATATAACGGCGGTTCTCCCCTGTTCGGAACGTCTGTAATCGCCCACGCTGAGAGCAATATCACATTTGACGAAGAATCAGGCTTACTCACACTCAGCGGAAACATCACCAAGGACGACCTCAGCAACTACAAGTACAACAACAAGGTCAAAATTGTTTTCGCTCTTGATGACACAGTTCTCCCCGTTGAAAGCGATTATCTTTTCTCATATTTCAAGGCGCAAATCATAGACCTTTCATCGGCTGATACCCGAAATGTACATAATATGAGCCATATGTTCTATAGCTGTGAAAATCTTACCGATCTTAATATAAGCAGCTTCGATACATCCCATGTAACCAATATGAGTGGTATGTTCCAATACTGCAACAAGCTTACTTTTCTTGACGTAAGCAGCTTTAATACCAATATTGTAACTGATATGTCATGGATGTTCCATAGCTGCCGAAGCCTCACTCATCTTGATGTTACAAACTTCAATACGGATCACGTCGTTTGCATGAACAATATGTTTTCAAGCTGTACAGGCCTTGACTTTCTTGATGTATCAGGCTTCCATACCGATAAAGTCAAGGGATTTGATTCTATGTTTGACAACTGTTCCAAGCTTAAATCCATTGACGTAAGCAGTTTTTATACAGTTTCTGCAACAAATATGTACTGTATGTTCCACAACTGCACTTCTCTTGAATTCCTGGATATATCCAATTTCAATACCTCAAATGTAACGAACATGGGGCATATGTTCTCAGCCTCCAAAAATCTCAAGTGGATCGAATTCGGAAATTTTGATACCTCCGCTGTCACCTCCATGGCTTATATGTTCAGCAATTGCAGCAGCCTTGAGGAACTTGACCTGCGCTTCAACACCTCAAATGTTACAAACATGGGAGATATGTTCAGCGGATGCAGAAATCTTCAGCAGCTTCGCCTCCACTCATTCGATACCTCAAATGTTACGGATATGGGCTATATGTTCAATGGCTGTTCTGCTCTTCATGAACTTGATCTGAATAATTTCAATACCGAAAAGGTCATGGATATGGATCGTATGTTCAACGGCTGCTCACAGCTCTATAAGCTTGATCTCAGCGGATTCAGCACTGGATCAGTTACATTAATGGACTATATGTTCAATGGCTGCACAAACCTTGAATATCTTGATATAAGCAGTTTTGACACTTCAAATGTCAAAAGCACAGATTCAATGTTCAAAAACTGCAATAAACTGGGATATATAGACTTATCAGGCTTTGACATGAGCAGTATTACCAACAATAGAAATATGTTTACAGGCTGTGATGCTATGAAGCCTTACATCGTTACTGCCGCGGCAAATAATGCCACACTGAACAGCAGTATCGGTCTCAACTTCTTCATAACACGCCCCGAACGCCTTGACAAGATAGTCATCAGCGGTCCCGACGGAGATGTGGAAACTGATCTCAGCGGCTGCGAGTGGATCAATGGCTATTACAAGATAACCTATCCCCTCAATGCTTCACAGGGCTACTCTGATGTTACTCTGAAGGCATACGATTACGATGGCAACAGACTCATCGTGGTAAACAGCAGCGATGGTCTCCTTGACCACTCCCAGTCCACAACGACACTCGATAATTATCTCGCAGCTGTTTTTTCAAATGAAACCCTTTCAGAGGAAGTCCGCGATCTTGCAAAACATCTCAGACACCTCTGCACTGCTGCTGACGGATACTTCAACGGAACAAGTGTCTACTACGCTCACCCCAATATCGCTCCCTCTGAGCGCGACTTCATATCCAACAAGAAGATGATCGACGAAACAGGCAAGTGCAAGATCTCGGTGGTACTCAACTCCGACACTGCTATCAGAATATACTACGACGGTGAAGAGAATACCGCTGACCTTGGCGGCAAGACCCTTACCTCAAAAACAGGAAAGTACGGCAAGTACTTCGAGATACCCGACATCGCTGCACATCAGCTCTTTGACGACTATACCATCACCATAGGCGGTAAGTCTGTAACATTCAGCACCATGTCCTACGTTCAGCGCGTTCTTGATAAAGGCGATATCGGCAGCGATCTCTACGGTGTTTGCGAGATGCTCTACGCTTACGGCAAGGCTGCTTATGACTACAACAAATCTTTAAAGGAGACCACATGATGAAGGAAAAATACACTGCTCCCGATATGGAGCTCATAGAGTTTGAGAACGAGGACGTAATCACCACCAGCGATCCCGAGCTCGAACCCCAGTAAAGTTCTGATACAGGCAGTCCTTATGGGCTGCCTGTTTTTCGCAGTTTACTTTCACAGCTTGCTATTCTCAAGCTTTTGTGTTATAATGTTCGTATAAATTTGAAGGAGTACATTATGAAAAGAACATTACCTGTATTATTCGCCGCAGCTCTTATGCTGACAGGCTGTAACGACGGCAAGGGCGGAAGCTCGAAGCCTGTCTCCTCATCGGAGGCATCTGCTGTTACAACTGCCGCAGATACCACCGCTGCAGCGGCCACAACAGCTGCCGGAACTACCGGATCAGCCCCCGAGGTGACCACTGCTGCTTCAACGGAAACGGCTGTTACTACAGCTGCCGCAAACAGCTCAGCCTCAGCAGACGATCCCGAAACATCTGCGCTTATCGAGGCGGGTATAATCCCTCCGGAGGCAGAGGAAGCCCCTGCACAGCCGGTCTCACCACTTCCCGACACAACATCGGACAGCGGCGTTATTGAGCTGCCCATTATCCCATCGACTGACAGAAAGGAGTTTTATCCATGAAACTTGACCCGGGATTTCTCACCCATGTATCAAGAGGTGAACACATCACAGTTTCCACCAGCGGTACTAAGTGGAGCGGTCTTATCCGCAGCAATCCCACTGCCGCTTTCATAATCGAGTGCCTCAAGTCGGATACCACCGAGACTGCTATCGTTGATAAGCTTCTCGAAAAGTATGACGTTGAACGCTCAGTGGCAGAGAGAGACACTGCCGCTGTCATCGCTAAGCTCCGCTCTATTGGAGCTGTCACAGAATGAACGATATCAAAAAGGATCTGATATATCTGCTCGCCTGTGCGGTGAACGATACAGCTCCGGACGCCGAAAAAGTAAAGGCTATGGATATTGAAAAGCTGTACAGTCTCTGCAAGGCTCATACCGTCAGGGCGGCAGTATATGTGCCCCTTGAGAAAGCAGGAGCCGCAGATGAAAAATTCATTCAGGCATACAACAAGGCTGTCAGGAAAAATATCCTCCTTGACTCAGAGCGTGAAGCCATAACCGCTGAGTTTGAATGCCACGGCATATGGTATCTGCCGCTTAAAGGCGTGATACTCAAGGAGCTCTATCCCCGCGGCGGTATGCGCGAGATGTCTGATAACGATATACTCTATGACCCTGCCTTCCAGAATGAAGTCAGGGATATAATGCTGGCAAGGGGCTATACTGCCGAGAGAGTGGGCAAGGCTGCCGACGACATCTATATGAAGCCGCCCGTAATGAATTTCGAGATGCACACCCGTCTGTTCAGCTATGACACAAAGAAGCTCTATGACTACTATCAGGATCCCGGACGTCTGCTGAAGCCGGACGAGGGCAGAAAATACGGCTGCCGCCTGTCCGATGAGGACTTCTATGTGTATGTGACCGCCCATGAGTACAAGCACTACAGCTGCGGCGGAACAGGTATACGCTCGCTGCTTGACTGTTACGTTTTCATGAAGGCAAAGGGCAGCAGCATCGACCGCGGCTATATCTCCGAACAGATGAAGGAGCTGGGCATTGAGGAATACGAACAGGAGCGCCTTGCTCTTGCAATGAAGCTCTTCTCCTCACCCGGGGGTCCCCGACCTGACGGAAACCGAGGAGAAGCTGCTGGACAGCTTCCTTGACTACGGCACCTACGGCACAAGAAGCAACGCTGCCGACAATGCTTTGAAAAAATACGAAAGACAGTCGGGAAAGAGCTCAAAGGCAGGCTTTGTCCGCGCAAGACTGTTCCCCGACCATGATTATATGAAACACATATATCCCCGCCTTTGCAGGTACAAGGCATTTGTCCCCGTAGGATATGTATGCCGCTGGGTCAAAGGGATCATCGTCAATCACCAGAAGATCGCCGCAGAGGTAAAGGCACTGAAAAAACATGATAAAGAATAACTACATGATAGCCGACAGAGTAGTCTGTGTGGACTCACTCTATGACGAGGTACACGATTATTGCAGGGACTACCTAACAGATAAGGAAGCGGAATACACCGTAATCACTGACAAGTCCGATATTGACTCTGAGCGTCAGCGCTCCGCCAATGAAGACAGATTTGAGGGACGCCCTGTACAGGTATACAGCGACAGCTACCTTGAGGAGCTGGCGGTCTACCGCAAGATCGCAGAAAAAATGCCTGACTTTGACACCGTTCTCTTCCACGGCTCTGTTGTGGCAGTTGACGGAGTGGGCTATCTTTTCACGGCTAAATCGGGAACGGGAAAATCCACCCACACAAGGCTGTGGAGAGAATACTTCGGCAGCCGCGCCGTTATGGTCAACGATGACAAGCCTCTTCTGAGGATAAGCGAAAGCGGAGTCACAGCATTCGGCACCCCATATAACGGCAAGCACAGGCTGGGAGCTAACATATCCGTACCGCTGAAGGCGATATGCATACTCACAAGAGCCGCGGAAAACAGCATAGTCCCCATATCCGCCGCGGAGGCTTATCCTATGCTTATACAGCAGATATACCGTCCCTCGGATATGGCGAAAATGCAGAAGACACTGACCCTTGCGGATATGCTGGCAGAGCAGACCGCTCTCTACCGCCTGGGCTGCAACATGGATATTTCGGCGGCAGTGACCGCATATGAGGGCATGAGATGACTTACGAAGAATACCTTGAAAAAAACGGTGAGATGACCTACACCAACCGCGGAGTGAGTATGCTGCCCCTGCTGAAACAGGACAGGGATATGTTCACTGTAAGACGAAAGGGCGAGGAGAGGTGCAGGAAGTATGACGTTATACTCTACAGGCGCCCCCCGAGAGCTATGTGCTCCATCGCGTGGTGAAGGTCTGCAGCGGCAGCTATGTCACCCTGGGCGACAACTGTCTCAACAAGGAGAATAACATCATGGAGGAGAACGTCATCGGCGTTATGACGGGCTTCGTCCGCAAGGGCAGGGAGCATTCCGTCAATGAGCTCCCCTACCGCCTTTACAGCCGATTCATCGTTTTCACCTATCCCCTGAGAAAGTGCTTCAAGAAGGCAAAAATAAAACTAAGGCAGATATTGAAAAAATGAAGAACGATCCGATAAAACGGCTTTATTCCGTCCCCGGAGGAAAGAAGCTGTACATACTGGCTCTGGTAATAATACAGGCGCTCCACGGCGCCAGCGGAGTCCTGTACGCTTTGCTGCTGAGGAATATAGTAGACTCCGCGGCAGCCCGTGACAGGGACGGTTTTTTCAGATATACCCTCCTTACGGTAATACTGATCCTTGTTCAGATAGGTCTGAGGGCAATGGTGAGGTGGCTCAATGAGCTCTCCCGCGCCACCTTCGAGAACCTGTTCAAGGCACGGCTCATGGACAATATCCTCCGCAAGGACTTCGCCACTGTCAGCGCCGTACACTCGGGAGAATGGCTGAACCGCCTCACCAGCGACACCGTGGTGGTGGCAGACAGCTATGTGGAGATACTCCCGGGGCTGGCAGGCATGATAGTCAAGATGATAAGCGCCGTCATAATGATGATAGTGCTGGACCGACGGTTCGCGCTTATACTTCTCCCCTGCGCGGTGGTGATGCTGCTTTTCACCTACGGCTTCCGCAAGGTGCTGAAACGGCTCCACAAGCAGGTACAGGAAAAAGACGGCAGGCTGAGGGTGTTCCTGCAGGAGCGCATCGGCAGCATGATGATGATACGCTCATTCGCCGCCGAGAATCAGACAGAGAAGGACGCCGCAGACAGAATGAACGCCCATAAGTCCGCCAGACTGAAGAAGAACCGCTTCTCCAATCTCTGCAATATAGGCTTTGCCGCCGCCATGAACGGTATGTACCTTTTCGGCGTCTGCTACTGCGGCTACGGCATACTCATGGGCACCATAAGCTACGGCACCCTCACCGCCATTACCCAGCTCATCTCACAGATACAGACTCCATTTGCCAATATCACAGGCTATCTCCCCAAATTCTACGCCATGACCGCCAGTGCGGAAAGGCTTATGGAGATAGAGAGCTTTGACGATGACAGCGACCTTGCTCCCCTCAGCACCGAAGAGGTTGGAAGGTATTACTCACAGGAGCTGAGCTCCTTCGGTATACGCAATGCAAGCTTCACCTACTACCCTGCTGCCGACAGTATAAAGAAGCTGTCCAAAGATGATATGCCTGAGGTGCTCAGTGATATCAGTATCGACATAAAGAAGGGTGAGTATGTGGCGTTCACGGGACACAGCGGCTGCGGAAAATCCACAGTGCTGAAGCTTCTCATGAGCATTTACAGGCTGGACGGCGGCAAGCGCTATCTCACTGATACAAAGGGCAATGAGACTGAGCTGACGCCTCAGTGGCACAGGCTTTTCGCCTACGTCCCACAGGGCAATCAGCTCATGAGCGGAACTATCCGCGAGGTGGTGGCATTCAGCGACAAGGCTGATATGGACAACAGCGAGCGGCTGAACAAATCCCTGGAAATAGCCTGCGCCGACGGCTTTGTTGCGGAGCTTGAGGCAGGCGCGGACACTCTCCTTGGCGAGCGCGGAACAGGTCTCTCGGAAGGACAGATGCAGAGGATAGCCATTGCAAGGGCAGTGTTCTCGGAAAGTCCCGTACTGCTTCTGGACGAAGCCACCAGCGCCCTTGATGAGGGCACAGAAAGGCAGCTCCTTGAAAACCTCCGCAGCATGACTGACAAGACCGTGGTCATAGTAACACACAGACCTGCGGCTCTGGAGATTTGCGACAGGGTCATTGATTTCACCGATAATACAGACGGCTCACAGTAAGACTGTGAGCCGTTTTCTCAGTTATATGCACGTTCTGCAAAGCCGCGGGACTTACGCTCCCGAAGGACTATAACTGCAACGCATACCGCCGCAGCTGCGGCGCAGAGCAGCTGGTTGAGGGAGATGACCTTTCCCGTGTGGGAAACCCTGAGGAAGTCCAGAACGAATTTAGCCCCTGCGGAGAGAAGGAACACCGCTGGAACTGCGCTCCTGCTGCGTCTGAGATACATCATCATACCCATGATGAATATGGCGAAAAAGGCTGCGGACTCAGCTATCTGAACGGGGAATGCGCAGAGATGCCCCATACGCTCGCCGCTGTACTCAACGCACATGACGCCGCTGTAATCCACACCGCGGCAGCAGCCTCCCAGCAGGCAGCCTATCTTTGATATGCTGTACATCAGTGGAAGAGAAAGGGTGCAGCTGCGGAGCATGACTCCGAAGCTCTCACGTCTGCGGGAGATAGCTGCCATGGTGAGAGCGGAGGCGTACATTCCGGCAGCTCCGCCGATGGAGGAAATACCGAAAGCCTTTCCTCCTGTGGAGATATAAGTGAGGAGCAGTGCAAAGAAAATGCTCATGGGCATTGCAAGGAGAATACTGTAAGCTGCGATATTGCGCTTTATTCCGCCTCTGATATTCAGTAAGAACTGCAGCACAAGTCCTGCTGCAAAAGACAGCATTAGCATTATGGCATAGGGCGGTATGAGACCGTGGTCTGTACAGATATGTATATTCATATTTTCTCTCCTTTCAGGCAATGTGACTGCACTGGTTCAGAATATCATAGCAGGCTGCCATGAGAAGCAGCAGGGCGATGAAACCTACGACAAAAGCAACGATGTGAAGTATCAGAAGAACTGTGCCGAATACATTCTTAGGATAAGTGGCTTTGACGATTATCATAAGCACCAGTGAAGCTATCCAGCCCAGCATCGAGATGCCCGGATTTACCAGTATCAATAAGGGGCTTATCAGGAACAGTGCCAGGCTGATGATACACATTACAGTGCCGCCCTCGGAGCGGTTTACAGGCGGCGGCGGTGCGTACTGTGACCGGTAATACTGAGTTATCATGTAGTGGGTAGCCTGATCGAATACCACCCTTCCGTTCACCTCATTGTTTATTATGTGGAAGTATTCCTGCTGGTCCAGGAAGTGGATGTATCTTCCGTCGGGAAGCCTTGCGAAGCCGTAGCCTGCCAGCATAGCCTCATCTGCGCCCTCGGGAGCAAACAGCGCAGGTCTGCCGCAGTACATATCATAGGTACAATTATCCATTCCGTAGTAATCAACTCTCATAGTGATCCCCCTTCCGTGTTTCTATGCTCTGATTATACCGCAAATGTTACATTTCCGCAAGATGACAGGAATAACTTTCGCAGTGACATTTGTAACAAAAAACGGAGAAGGCTCACTCATTGCCTTCTCCGTATGGGATACTTATTTTTTATCGGCTTCTCTTTTCAGTCTGAAGTCAACAGAGCGCTTGAGGTACTCAAGGTACTCCTCATCGCGGCACATTGCCTTGCCAACAGCGTCGGACAGCTTCGCCACGGGTCTGCCGTTGACGAACTGGAGCTTTATAACGATGTTGAGAGCCTCCTCCTCGGTATCGTTGGAGCAGAATGTTCCTATACCGAAGGAAACCTTGGTCTTGTCGCAGAAATGATCGTAAAGCTTCTGTGCGCGGTCGAAGTCCAGGCTGTCGCTGAACAGCAGCAGCTTCGTCCTGGGATCAACGCCGTACTTCTTATAGTGAGCGATCATCTTCTCGCCCCACTCATAGGGATCTCCGCTGTCGTGGCGGACACCTGTGTAGTTGTTGACCATTGAGCGGTTGAAGTCCAGCAGGAACAGGTCTGTTGTGATAGTATCCGTAAGAGCCGTTCCGTTATCGCCGTCATACTCGTCATACCAGTCCTTCATGGCATAGTGGTTGGTGTATGCAAGGGGTATTGAGTCAATTCCCTGATACATCTGCACGAACTCGTGAGCATAGGTGCCGATGGGAGTTACGTTGTACTTCATGGCAAGGTAAACATTTGAAGTACCCACGCACTTGTCGGTCTCTGTGCAGAGGCGCTTTACCACAACGTCCTCCCACTCGCGTGACAGTCTTCTGCGGCAGCCGAACTCTGCGAATTTGAATGTATACGTTCCGTCGTTCAGAGCCTTTATCTTGGCGTCAAGGCGCTCCTCGGCAGACTTTCTCAGCTTTTCGTAATCGTACTTCATGCGGAAGTACACCTCGTTGACTATCTCAAGGAGATATATCTCGAACTGCATTGCCGAGAACAGCGGACCGTCCACAACGATCTCAAGCTCGCCGTCAGCATTGAGCTCAGCAGTAACGTAGTCCCTGATGGGGTGCCAGAGTCTGAGGAACTCAACATAGTCGTTCTTGATGAAGCGGATAGAGCGAAGGTAGTCCAGCTCCTCATTTTTGAAGCTGAGAGTGCACAGGTGGTCGATCTGAGCGTTTATCTCCTGCACCATCTCGTCAGTGAAAACTATGCCCTTATTGCGGCATTTGAAGTAATACTGTCCGCAGAGGTCTGTGTGCTTGTGGAAGATGACCTGGTCCATGTTGAACTTGTACAGGTCAGTGTCAAGGAGTGAAACAACAATGGGTTCAAGCTTCATAATATCAAATCCTTTCTGTTATATAACGTCTATCTGGCAGCTTCTCATGGTCTCAAGGGCTGCATCGTGCTTAAGAGGTGTAACTCCTGCGCAGCAGGCTGCGTCCACGGCTATGGGAGCCTCGGGGAAGCTCGCCTTTATGAGCAGGGCGTTGCTTACAACGCATATATCCGTGCAGAGACCGATGAGCTCAACAGTGAACTCCTCATTGCCCGCTGCCTTTTTTATGAGCTTCGGAAGATCAACAGAGCCGAAGGTCTTTTTCTCAACGGGAGTAAAGTTCTTTCCCTTGAGAGCCTCTGCAATATCCTTGTCCAGCTCCCAGCCCTCTGTGCCCTTTATGCAGTGAGGAACGGGAAGCTTCTTCCCCTCGGCTGTCTCCAGATAATTCTCAGAATGAGTGTCGAAGGTAACGAATATCTCACCCTCGAATGCGGCTATCTTCTTTGCAGCCGCAGGAACTATAGCACAGGCCTCAGCAGAGCCCAGGGCTCCGTCCACAAAGTCCTTCTGCATATCAACTACAACCAGAATATTTTTCATGATGATCTCCTCCTTAATCATTGTTTTTGCGTCTGTAGAGCTTGGCGGGACGATGTCCCTCGCCCCTTACTATCTCCCCTGTCTCCTCCACATACCTGCTGACCATTCGTCTGAAATTTGCAGACAGGAAGGAAACGTTCAGTATGGTCTCCTGCACCTTCTGGAAGGCGGTGAGAGTAAACGCCTCAGGCAGGAAGTCAAAAATGGTATCGTAGCTTCTCGCCGCTCTCCTGAGAGCTGTAACGGCAGAAGCTATCATGGCTGCGTGGTCAAAGGCAAGGGTACCGCTGTCCTTTATGGCGAATGAGGTACGTCCGAAGCCCGAGCTCTCCTCGGTGAGGACAGCCCTCAGCACCACATCTCCGCAGCTGAGAGTCAGGTGATATTCACCGCCCTCGCCCCTGTCGAAGTCCACATCGAACCACTGTGCGTCGGAGGCGTCGTCCATAGCGACCTGCTTCACGGACTCGTCCCCGATGACGGAAACATAGGCGTGTGAGATTATCCAGCCTCTCGGGTCACGGCCGGGGCGGCTGAAAACTCCCACAGGCATGATGGAAACGGGAAGGACATTGGTCTCCTCCTTTATCTCCCTGAGAGCACATTCCTCGATCGTCTCATTTGAGTTGAGAAAGCCCCCCGGCAGCGCCCACATATCCTTATAGGGATGACCGCCCCTCTTTATCAGCAGCAATGTGAGCCTGTTCTCGGGATTGCGGCGGTAGCTGGTCTTTTCCTCGGACCTTATCATGAACGCCGCCACATCGGCTGTGACGGAAGGTCTCTCATAGTCGCTGAGCTTATATGCCGACAGGAACTCCTTTTCTGTTGCCACCAGCATCACCTCCTCTGTTATTTCTATTATGATAATATCATAAAAATAATAAGATGTCAAGTACTTTTTCAAAAAAACTTTTCTTTTTTCTGAAAAGCCTGTGTTTTCTGCATTTTATACAAGTCAAGCTGCCTTGGATTGTGTACTGTTACAAATAGCTATATCAATTGTTGAAAATTTACAGAATATTATCATTTCAAATGTTATTATATGTTATCATATACATAAAGAATAAAACTTTTCCGGCATGATACGCCGTGAGAAGCTGAACTATACAGCTTTTAGGGGGACTGAACGTGAATACCGACAACATCAACGAGATCACTCTCGAGGAGGCAATGCGCTATGCAGGCGAAAACGTTGACGCAGTAGTCATTGCCGACGGCAAAAAGGACGTCTACAGAACGCTCATAAGACGTGGAGTCTTTGAGACCTTTCTTGAAAAAGACGGCAGCTACCACGACCTTATAGAAAAGCTCTGGTACCACCTGAACAACAGCTCAGATACCGTCATAGAGGGCTACCGCGTATTTATCCCCACTGCCGGCAAATTCGTAGGCAAATACAGCAAGAGGATAAACATAAATGTGGACAGCATTACCCATATAGTCCAGATGACCGTTTATCCCTTAGTAAGCCAGGAGGTATACCTCATATTACTGGACGAGCTGGACGGAAGCCAGTATATCGACGAGACTCTCACTACCAAGAAGGTTGACACCATTCAGGATACCTATCTTTTCTCAATGTATGTGGATCTGATCAAGGACACCACCAACAGTATCAGCATCACCGAAATATCTGACGAAGTCATGAACCAGCAGCTTAAATACTCGGACTGGCGGCTTATGATCGTCAACATGATCTGGCCCGAGGATCAGGACATATTCCTTGAACGCACCGATCCCGAGTACCTGAAGAAAAACCTGTCCGTGGGACGCACCTCCTCCTATGACTGCCTCATGATGAACCTTGAGGGCAAGTACATATGGGTAAAGCTCATATTCAGACGTGCCGAGACCGCTAATCCCGATGATTTTCGCTTCGTATTCATGGTGCAGGATATCCACGAGAGTGCTGAAAAGCTTATGACTACACTGAAAACCTATGAGGATCTGGCATTGAAGGATCCGCTGACAGGCATATACAACCACAGACAGATCGAGACCGAAATGGACAACGCCATCGAGGGTATCAGAAAAGACGGCGGCAGCGCTGCCATTATGATACTGGATATAGACTTCTTCAAGCGGGTAAATGACCTATATGGTCACTCCGCAGGCGATGCCACTCTGGTACACTTTGCACAGGTCATCGACGGCTTTGTGTCGGGCATGAAGGCTGTTGCAGGACGCTGGGGCGGCGAGGAGTTCGTAGTTGTGCTCTACAATTCGGACGCCGACAAAGCTGTCTCTACCGCCGAGGCTCTCCGAGAGAGAGTTGCCGCCGAGCAATTCGACAAGATCGGCAATATCACCTGTAGTATAGGGGTAACGACAATATCCGCCGATGACAGCATATCATCTGCCTTTGACCGTATGGACAAAGCTGTATACGAAGCAAAGTCCGTGGGAAGAAACTGCGTAAAGGCGGTATTTCGCTGAATTATGACATACAGTCAAGCTTGTGTAAAGCCTCTCTTAAAAAACCGCTCCCGAAAAAACTCGGGAGCGGGCTTTTTATACTTGACTAACATAAAACAATAGTATATAATAGATATATATTCGCGGATATAAGTTAAAATGATTGTTATTTTTTACAACAATTATTACCGCGGATATGATAAATAATATGCCGTAAAAACGGCAAACATATCAGGGAGGGAACAATCATGAAACACAGGTCACCCAAAAAAATCATTCAGAGACTAATGGCAGCTTCAATAGCTGCGGTAAGCACTGCCGCATTTGCACCATTTACAGCTAATGCTGATTGTCTCGGACAGAATGACTTCAACGACGGGATAGTGCTGCCATGGACAGCATATTCCATTCGCCCCGCAGAGCAGCGCTTCGACACCAAGGACGGCAGCTTTAATATCACTATCGTCAATCCCGGCGGATATCAGCGCGGCGGCGACTCAAGATGGGATCTGGGTATACGCCACAGAAATCTCCATATTGAGCAGGGGCACAAGTACAAGGTACACTGGGAGTTAGAAGCCTCTGCCGAAGGAGAGCTGCACACTCATATCGCAGGTACTGACTATAACGGCGTAGGCGTATGGCAGAACAATGCCAGCAACTGGGATCAGGGCTGGGACAACGTCAAAATAATTCAAGGCAAGAACAGCTTCGACAGTGAATTTACTGCCACAAAAACTATCGAAGTGGCTGAATGGTCATTCCAGTACGGCGGCGCAGGCTCTTACCAGCCTATGGACTGCTTCCCCGAGGGAACAGTGCTGAAGTTCGATAATCTCACACTTGAGTGCGAGACCTGCGGCGAGGAATACAAGGACGCACAGTCCACCCCCCTGCCTCTGGGATCCCACAAATGAAATGGGAATCATTACCCCCAGAAGCGATGTAAGAGTGAACCAGATGGGCTATTACACAGCCAATGACAAAAAGGCTACATACGCCACAAGCAAGGAGATAAAGGAACCCGTAAGCTTCACAGTCAAGAAAAACGGCGAGACCGTATACACAGGCAAGGGTACTCCCATAGGATATGACGAAACAGCAGGCGATTACTGCCAGATACTCGATTTCTCAACTGTTTCCGAGCCCGGTACATACACAATTGAGGTGGACGACAAGGACAACATATACACAAATTCCCGCACAGGCGAGACCTATAAGAAATACATCAGCCATGAGTTCAAGATAGGTAATGATGTTTACAGTGGTATCCTCAAAGACACCCTGAACTACTACTATCAGAACCGTTCCGACGAGGATATTGAGGAATCAAAGATAACCTCATCAAACCCAAAGGACAAGAAGTCCAAGCTTGCTCATTCTGCAATGCACAAGAACGATACCGCATATATCCAGTCAGAATGGATAAAAACCTACGGCAGAGAATTTGACGGCGATAAGAGGGATTCTATCGACGTAACAGGCGGCTGGTACACAGGCTCCGACAGCACAAAGAACGTCATCACAGGCGCTAACGCTGTATGGCTCCTCCAGAATATGTACGAAATGGACAAGTCAAGGGGCGATGCCTCCGAGGAGTCCCTCAGAGAAGCAAGATATGAGCTTGAGTGGATGTTCAAGATGATCGTTGATGCTGACAAGGACTCAGTATGGGGCAAGGATCACGCAAACTTCGTATACCACCAGGCAGGCGACTACAGGCCCAACAGTTTTGCAGGAAAAACCTACATATATGACGAAGAATATATGCCTGTCCGTATCGTAAGACCTCCTACGTATGCAGCTACATTCAATATGATAGCCTGCGCAGCCCAGGCTGCACGTCTCTGGGAGGGCATAGACGATGATTTCGCAAAGGAGTGCCTCAAACACGCAGAGGATTCCTGGAAGGCTGTAATGGCATACAAGGAAAAATGGGATGTCAGCGGTGTCAGCAGCGGACATTATTGGGTGGATCCTCAGTTTGCTCCCATAGGCTCATATGTGGGCACAGGCATATACGAGGACAGCTGCGTCAAGGACGAAGCATACTGGGCTGCCTGCGAGCTCTTCGCAACCACAGGTGCTGAGGAGTACTATGACGAGCTGAAGAACTATGAAAACAAATACAGCAGAGCTGGAGTCACAAAGGCGTTTGACATAGAGCTGTCCCAATTAGATGGTGTTACCTACTCAGCCTTCAATAACAGTGATACTACTACTCTGGGAACACTTTCGCTTTACCTCAGCGATAAGACAGCTGCGAGGGACAAGGAAATCATCGAGTATAATATCATACAAGCCGCAGAATCTATGCTTGAAATTGAAAACAGCTCTAAAAACGGAATGGGTATACCATTCAAAGGAGCCGAAGTCATGGAGCGTATCGGTATGCCCGGTGATGATACTCATGCAGGATATGAGGCCGGTTCAAATGCTTGTATAACTAATAACGCCATGATCATGGCTTATGCTTATGAAGCATCAAACGCAGATATGAAGTATCTCAACGGCATGACTCAGGCTATGGACTACATTTTCGGAAGAAACGGTCTCGGCATATCCTATGTCACAGGCTACGGTACATACCACTCAAATAATCCCTCAAACAGATACTGGATATATGAGCTGGACCACGATTTCCCCATGGCTCCCTCAGGAGTAATGGTCAGCGGTCCCGCCTCAGGAATTCAGGATGACTATGTAAAGAGTCTGGGAATGGAGCGCGGAAAGGTACCTGCTCAGAAATGCTACGCCGATTCCGTAAGCTCATGGAGCACAAACGATTCAGCTGTAGACTGGCAGGCTTCCTTCGCATGGAACATCAACTTTGCCGAGAACGCATGGGATGTTCCCGGACCTCTGCCGACCACAACCACAACTACCACAACACCTCCTACTACCACTACAACTACCACAACAACACCTGACCCCGGCAAGACCACTACCACAACTGATATTGCTGTCACAAAGTCAGGCGACGCAAACTGCGATGATACAGTTGAGCTTGCAGACGCTATCCTCATTATGCAGTCACTGGCTAACCCCGACAAGTACGGTCTCAGCGGCACAGCGCCCAAGCACCTTACTCCTCAGGGCAAGGCAAATGCAGATGTTGACAAGTCCACAAAGGGCATAACCTCAGGAGACGCTCTCCGCATTCAGGAGCATCTCCTCCACCTGGTCGAATCACTGGACTGATAAGCAAACAGCTGACAACTGAATAAAACAGAAACGCCCCTGAGTGTTCATTCACTCAGGGGCTTGTTTTATATATCACCTGTTATTTACACTCTCGGGATACATATCATGGTGTGCGAGCCTGTCCCAGGCAAGCTGTTCCCACTTTGTACCGGGAATGCCGTAGTTGCAGTAGGGGTCTATGGAGATGCCGCCGCGGGGCAGAAACTTTCCCCATACCTCAATATACTTGGGCTCCATAAGCTTTATAAGGTCCTTCATGATGATGTTCACGCAGTCCTCATGGAAGTCGCCGTGGTTGCGGAAGCTGAACAGATACAGCTTCAGCGACTTGCTCTCTACCATTCTCTCTCCCGGAATATAGGATATGTAGATTGAGGCAAAGTCGGGCTGACCCGTAATAGGACACAGGCTTGTGAACTCGGGACAGTTGAACTTTACGAAATAATCATTATCGGGGTGCTTGTTGGGAAAGGTCTCCAGCACCGACGGGTCGTAATCCGATGAATACTTGGTATTGTTATTGCCAAGGAGAGTTATGCTCCCCTTTTCATTTTCGGTTCTTCCGCTCATATTATTCTCCTTTCATAGCAGGGTCTTCCATGCCGTTGGCTCTGAATGCGGCTATCCTGTCGCGGCAGGTTCCGCAGACTCCGCAGGGCTTGTTGCCGCCCTCATAGCAGCTCCAGGTGAGCTCATAGGGCACGCCCAGCTCCAGTCCCTTTGCGATGACCTGAGCCTTGTTCATGCCTATAAACGGAGCCGTTACCTTCAGCTCACAGCCGCTTCCCAAGTAGATAGCGCGGTTGATAGCGTCATTGAAGTCGCTGCTGCAATCGGGGTAGGCATTGCCTGCGGCGTCATCGCTGTGAGCGCCGTAGTATATCTCCTCACAGCCGTTTGACAGGGCAATACTTGCCGCAGAAGCCAGGAAAAGTCCGTTTCTGAAGGGGACATAGGTTGAGACAGGCTTGCCGTCGGTCTTTTCAAGCTGCTCCGCATAGCTCTCCTTGGGTATCTCCCCATCGGAGCCTTTAAGCAGAGTGCAGTCACTGTCAGCGAATATCAGTGCCAGATCGAGCTCCTTGTGCTTTACGCCGTAATGGGCAGCTATCTTCCTTGCCGCCTCAAGCTCGCGGCTGTGCTTCTGTCCGTAGTAAAGGGACAGTGCAAGCACCTCATCTGCTCCGTATTTATCAGCAGCGATGGCGAGACAGGTGGTGCTGTCAACGCCGCCGCTGAAAAGTACCAATGCTTTCATAATATCCTCCTCAGTCAAACTTCACCAGGGATTTCAGCTCCGCACTGTCCCTGAAAGCGCCCATGAACGTACCCGTCACCGTCTTTGCGCCGGCATTTCGGATACCTCTGGCAGTCATGCAGCTGTGACTGCCCCTTATCATTACGCCCACATCGGGAGTACCTGCCGCCTCGGAGATTATCTCTGCGATGTCCCTGCCGAGACGCTCCTGAAGCTGCAAACGCTTCGCCGCCATATCGCAGATACGGGCTATCTTGCTGAGTCCAAGCACTCTGCCGTGGGGAATGTACGCCACATTCACGCTCATATCGTACATAAGTGCCAGATGGTGCTCGCAGTAGCTGAAAACGGTAATATCCTTCATGACCACAGCGCTGTCCATATCGGGATCATTCTCAGTCTCAAAGGTCTTGCCGAACATCTCGGCTATCTGGTGATTTGTATATGCAGTTCCCTCAAGGACCTCCTCAAGCATACGCGCCACACGGGCAGGAGTCTCCCTGAGTCCCTCGCGGTTCGGGTCCTCTCCTATAGCTTCGAGAAGTCCGAGAACGTGATATTCTATTTTTTCTCTGTCCATCAGACGCCCCTCCTTGTAGGCTCCCATATAAACTTGTGGAGCTGGAGCTGGAGCCTTACCCCGTTCATATTCCGCTCCTCCATGAACTCAACTATGTCAGCAGGCTCTATCTCGCCGAAAACGGGACTGATGTAAACATGGCAGCGCTCCGTGAGCCTGTACTCCTCTATTATCTCCGCAGCTCTTTCCAGGTCCTCCATGCTGCCCGAAACGAACTTCACCGTGTCATGGCTGCCCAGCAGGCGGAAATTGCTCCTGCACATAAACTCCTCCATGCCGCTGGAGGGCAGCTTGTAGTCCATGGTAAAAACGGGGCGGCGGTCAGCCTCAGCATAATTATCAAGTGCAATGCTGCCGTTGGTCTCTATCTCCACGCGGCAGCCCCTCTCCATGAGAAGGCTTATTACCTCCGCGCACTCCTTGTGCAGCAGGGGCTCTCCCCCTGTCAGGGTAACGTTGCGGACGCCTGTTTCGCTTACCCAGTCGGCTATCTCCCCGGGAGTCTCAAACTCCGCAGGAGCATTGCCGCTGTTTGCCCAGCTGGTATCGCAGTAAGAGCAGTTAAGATTGCAGCCGCGGAAGCGCACGAACACCGCAAGCTCGCCTGCGTGAGCGCCCTCACCGTTTATGCTGACAAATTTTTCAACTACGGGCAGCATTATATCTCCTCCTCATATACAGCGCAGTTTTCGGGAGTCTCATAGACCGTGACAGTCTTGATGGGAAGTCCCTTTTCTCTCAGTATGCCGAAGAAGCCCTTTGCGAAGTTTTCGGCTGTGGGGCGGTAAGCCACCTCAATAAGGCGGAAATCCTCATCGCGGAGAGCCGCAAGTGTGTTCTCCTTCAGTGAGCCGCTTTCATATATAAGTGCGTGGTCGAAGCTGTCTGCAAGAGCCCTTACCTCGTGCTTCAAGTCGCCGAAGTCGATGACCATTCCTCTTTTCTCGCCGCTTTCAATAAGAGCGTCCGCAGCCACAGTCACCTCTACCTTCCAGCGATGGCCGTGGATATTGGCACACTTACCCTTATAGCCTGCAAGGAAGTGTGCGCTGTCGAACTCAGCGGAAGTTTTCAGATAATACATTTCTTCACCTCATGATAATATCAACAAAAAAGCGCCTGCCACCGGCAGACGCATCTGTATCACATTAAGAGCGCATTATCCCTGCACTCACAGATGCCCTGGTTTTGTTTAACGACAGGATGGCGCAAACGAACTGTCGGGAGCGTTGTCCGAGAGATATTATAACACTATTTCTCCCCCCGTGTCAAGTGTTATCTGCGTATTATCGCGGCTATTTTCCTTACGGAAGCAAACGGTCTCTCACCGAAGAACAGGAACACCGCTGCGGTAAGTATCGCATAGCCTGCGGTCAGCTCGAAGGGGAACTTCAGCAGTGCTGCCTCAGGGATTATGAATGGCAGCGTGGCAGCCGCTCCGCAAGGCGGAAAATAGAGCTTTGCAGCGTTTACTGCGCTGAGTATGGCTCCGCATGAGATCGCAGCCGCCAATGCAAGCGGAAGTCCCATTGTAACGCACAGGAGATAGCGTGAAGCACAGCCTGCTGCCGCAGCAAGTGCGATAAGCCCCACAGTGGCAGGCGCCTTTTCCCTCAGCTTTGAACCCGGCTTGCTCATCTCCGCAAATCCTACTATAAGAGGCGGAGCTATGAAGAATATCTCGTGGAACAGCGCAGGGATAAGGCGTATCAGCGACGCGCATACTATCTGCTTTCCGCGGAGCAGCAACAGCTCGCGGTCAGGCTCTACGGGACAAAAGGCGTATTTCTCTCTCATGCCTGTCTTCTCAAGAAGCAGCTGTACTCCCAGTATCAGGGTGGTCATCACAACGACGGAGAGTATGTATATGGGGCTCCTTGTGCCCAGCAGCACAGGCAGCACACAGGCTGACACCGCAGGCAGGAACTCCGTACCCGAAAGGGTTATAAGCCCGAAAGCGACAACAAGTCCTATGGGTATCTGCGCCGCAAGAGGCAGGGGCATCAGATAAACTATGCCCACTCCTGCCGCAGCACAGGCTGATATGGTCAGCAGCAGCCTCAGCCTTGAGGTGTTCCACACCTGCCGCGGAGCCGCAAGTGCTCCGATAGCTATTGCGGTTATCTCGGGGAATATCATTTCTTTTTCATGTGCAAGCTCTGCCGCCGCCACCATAAGTACCGCAAGTACAAGGGATATGACCGAGGGCAGGGCTTTTCTGAATTTTTGCAAACAGGTCACCTTTTCTGTAAATAGTCTTTTACAATTATAGCACAGACGCCGCGCCAAATCAAGTCTGCGGCTTGCAAAAATCTTCCTCTGATGTTATAATAGTTAAAACGGCAGGAGGCGGACACATGGCAGTTATAATGATAATCGACGACGATATACATATAAATGATATGCTCAGCGAGGTGCTGACAGGCGAGGGATATGCCGTAAAAAGGGCTTATTCCGGCACAGAGGCTCTGCTCATATTGCAGCAGACCACTCCCGACCTTATACTCCTTGACCTTATGCTCCCGGGACTCAGCGGAGAGAAACTGCTCCCGCAGATAAAGGACATTCCCGTTATCGTGCT
>Ga0116172_10000155_pt1 | contig 73526 bp, 55 predicted proteins | sample AD_UKC083_MetaG_FD_89799 | JGI IMG/M metagenome (GOLD analysis project Ga0116172, IMG submission 89799) | Active sludge microbial communities of municipal wastewater-treating anaerobic digesters from USA - AD_UKC083_MetaG | ecosystem: Engineered > Bioreactor > Anaerobic > Digestate | place: USA... | reverse complement strand
TTTTATTCATCTAACAACCAACATTGCAAAACCGGTAATCAAGCAATATCAAGATATTATAAACAATTATGTCAAAGAACGTTAACTATTATAAATATATTTGTTTAGCCAAATGGCTATATCCTTGGGGGCTAGGGGGCTTCTTTTTTACTATGTTACTCAATGAACGACACACTCGCCGAGAACGCCTGCTCAAAGTGGCGGAAGCTATGGCTACATCAGCCCGCACGGCACCAAAAGGGAAAGGATTTGACATCATCGAAATCCTAATTATTACAGACGAACATATAGCCGAGCTTTCGGCAGCAATGCTTCGTTACAGCGAAAAATCGGGCTTGAAATTCTTTATCCGCGATGCGGGAAACCTGCAACACGCAGAAGCTGTCGTCCTTATCGGAACCAAAATCCAAACACACGGACTAAACTGTGGTTATTGCGGTTTCCCAACCTGCGATGAAAAAAATGGCCATCCGGAAATTCCCTGCTCGCTCAATAGCGTGGATGTGGGTATCGCCATCGGTTCAGCATGTGCCACAGCCGCGGATATGCGTGTGGACAGCCGTGTAATGTTCTCTGCCGGACGAGCCGCACAAGAATTAGGCTGGATGCCGGAATGTTCTAATATCTACGCCATTCCGATTAGTTGCTCTTCGAAGAATCCGTTTTTTGATAGGAAATAAAACCTTCCTAACCCCCGATTAATTGAGAAGTTATATGGAAGTTATTGGAAGTTAAAGAAGTTATTCAACAATTCAACAATTAAACATTACACACTACACATTAAATAAAAGGCTAAATGTCAATGATAAACATCTCCATATCCACCGAAATACTCACCGCATGCCCAGAATTCGCCTTTTCAGCCATTCAATGTAAAGTAAAAAATACCCCTTATAATGCAGAGCTTTGGCAAGAAATTACAGACTTTTCGGAGAAATTTGTAGCTCAAACCCCTCTGAACAAAATCAACAAATTACCAAACATCCTTGAAACCCGCGAAGCTTACAAAAAGTTAGGAAAAGACCCCAACCGCTACCGCCCATCGGCAGAAGCACTTTGCAGACGTATTGTACGTGGTATTCCGCTCTATCAGATTAACACAGTGGTTGATTTAATCAATCTCGTTTCGATGAAGTATGGTTATTCTATCGGCGGATTTGATGCGGATAAAATCCAAGGAGATTTAATTTTGGGGGTAGGAAAAGCTGATGAAAAGTTTAAAGCTATCGGTCGCGGACTGCTCAATATAGAAGGACTGCCCATTTATCGGGATAATATCGGCGGTATTGGCACACCCACAAGCGACGAAGAACGCACCAAAATCTTACTCGAAACTACTAACTTGCTGATAATTATCAATGGCTATTCGGGAAAAAGCGGTTTGGCGGAAGTGACAGAGTATGCCAAGGGATTGATAAAAAAATTTGCCAATTAAATTTTGATCGCACCCGACCTTGTCCGGTGAACCAAAAAATATAACTATTTTTAATACTAATACGAATTGATTCACCCTATTTTAAGTTGTTTATACTATTTATTTTGAGTAATTTTGCGGGAAATTTAAAATAAAGAAAAATTTCTTTATTAATTCTTTCTAAAACACATTAAAAACACAAGCTTGATTTCGTTTTTACAAAATTATAATTCCATTCATTCATTTCATCATAGTAGCATATGAAAATTACACACATTGAGCATTTAGGTATTGCCGTTAAGAGTTTAGAAGAAGCCATTCCGTTTTACGAAGAAGTATTGGGGCTTAAGTGTTATGCCATTGAAGAAGTAGCCGAGCAAAAGGTAAAAACCGCATTTTTCATGGTCGGACAAACAAAAATCGAGTTATTGGAATCCACTGACCCTGAAGGTCCTGTTGGAAGTTTCATCGAAAAACGCGGACAAGGCATTCATCATCTTGCTTTTGCTGTCGAAGGCTTACAAAAGAATCTTAATTATTTAGAGGAAAAAGGAATCAGATTAATTGACAAAACTCCAAGGAAAGGAGCTGAGGGTCTTAATATTGCATTTTTGCATCCGAAATCAACTTTTGGGGTGCTGACTGAGTTGTGCGAAAAGCCTAAACAATAATGACAATCAAAACAACAATATAACAGCGTTACATATTCTACATATGGAAAATAAAGAAAAAATTAAAAATCTAATTGATTTGCGTGCTCAAGCCAAATTGGGTGGCGGAGAAAAAAGAATTGCAGCTCAGCACGCAAAAGGTAAATTTACGGCACGCGAGCGTATTGACATGCTACTTGATGAGGGCAGTTTCGAAGAATTAGATATGTTCGTAACCCACCGTTGCAATAATTTTGGTATAGAAAAAGAAAAATACTTAGGCGATGGCGTTGTTACAGGACACGGTACTATTGACGGCCGTACGGTGTATGTGTTTGCACAAGACTTTACCGTATTCGGCGGATCTTTGTCCGAAACCATGGCACTGAAAATTTGTAAAGTAATGGACATGGCCATGAACATGGGCTGCCCGGTAATCGGCATCAACGACTCGGGAGGTGCACGTATCCAGGAAGGTGTTACCTCTTTGGCCGGTTATGCTGAAATTTTTGAGCGGAACATTCTTGCTTCAGGTGTGGTACCACAAATTTCAGCGATTTTCGGTCCATGTGCCGGTGGAGCAGTTTATTCCCCTGCCTTGACAGACTTCATCATGATGACCGAACAGAATTCGTATATGTTCGTGACCGGACCCAAGGTGGTAAAATCTGTTACCGGAGAAGATATTTCTATTGAAGATTTGGGGGGAGCCGACGTACATGCCGGAAAATCAGGAGTATCTCACTTCAAAGTAGAAAATGAAGAAGAAGGATTGCTGTTAATTCGCAAATTGCTTTCCTATCTTCCTCAAAATAATTTGGAAGAAGCTCCCATCTTTAGCAGCAATGACCCCATTGATCGCTTAGAAGACAGCTTGAATGAAATCATTCCTGATAATCCGAACCAGCCTTATGATATGAAAAATGTGATTCATGCCATAATTGATAACGGCGAATTTTTGGAAGTTCACAGAAATTATGCACGCAACATCATCGTTGGATTTTCACGCCTCAATGGTGCATCCGTAGGTATAATTGCCAACCAGCCCAACTTCCTGGCAGGTGTATTGGATTGTGACTCCTCGAGAAAGGCAGCGCGTTTTGTACGCTTCTGTGATGCGTTTAATATCCCCATCCTCACCTTAGTTGACGTTCCCGGATTCTTACCCGGTTCAGGACAAGAATATGCGGGTATTATTAGCCATGGCGCCAAATTGATGTTTGCCTATGGCGAAGCTACCGTGCCCAAAGTGACGGTTACCCTCAGAAAATCATATGGTGGTGCTCATGATGTGATGAGTTGCAAGCAATTGCGCGGAGACTTCAATTACGCCTGGCCTACTGCCGAAATTGCTGTGATGGGTGCGGCAGGTGCCGTTGAAGTTTTGGAAGGACGTGCTATTAAATCCATGAATGATCCGGAAGAAAAAGCCAAATACATAGCTGAAAAGGTAACCGACTATAATGAAAAATTTGCCAATCCCTATCAGGCAGCAGCTTACGGTTATATTGATGATGTGATCGAACCGAGAAACACCCGTTTCCGTGTGATTCGTGCTTTCCAGGCATTGCAAACCAAGAAGGTTGTCAACCCACTGAAAAAACATTCCAATATTCCGTTGTAAACGTTTAAGAGTAAAAAATAAGCCTGTTATTCCCAACATTCAAATTGATGAATTTTGGAAATACAGATTATAATATAAAGAAAAATAATAAGCTATGAGTTTAATAACAATACAACTGAGTGACATCTTATTGATGACTGTTGTTGGTATATTAGTGGTTTTCATCGCATTGGCAATTTTGGTTTTTGCCTTTATCGGCTTTGGAAAACTAAGCAACAAATCCTTCAGTCTGAAACGTAAAAAAACAGTGACAGATACTGAAACGATTGCAACAGAAAAGAAAATAATCAGCGGACCGGAAGTAGCTGCCATCGCTATGGCATTGCATCTTTTTCTGAGTGATGAACATGATGAGGAAAGTAACGTAATAACTATCAAACGCATAGAAAGACGTTATTCCCCCTGGAGTTCAAAAATATACAGTATGAGAAATTTAATTCGGTAAAAAATAACAGCATAAAGCAATGAAAAAATTTAAATTCACCATCGGTGGTAGTAACTATTCAGTGAATGTCAAAGGGATAGAAAACAATATTGCCGAAATAGAAGTCAACGGCACTCCCTACGAAATTGAAATAGAGCAAGAAATCAAAACATCTAAAACTCCTGTGGTATTGGTCAGGAAAGAAGTAAAAACCAAACACGGAGATGAAAGGATGAAAGAAAACCTCAGTCCCGTCTCCGAAGAAAAAAGACCAAGTTCCAAAACCATCAAATCACCGCTTCCCGGAAATATAATAAAAGTCAATGTGAATGTCGGGGACAGTTTTAAAGACGGAGACATATTGATGATAATTGAGTCTATGAAGATGGAAAACAATATTTTAGCCGAACACGACGGTAAAATAACTAAAATTTGTGCTCCTGCCGGAAAGGCTGTATTGCAAGATGAAGTATTATTTGAAATTGAATAGACCATGAATAGAAAAATCAAAAGATTCACTTTTACACTTCTGCTAATTAGTCTGTTCAGTGTTACGCAGGTATTTGGGCAAGATAGCGGAATAGGCGATTCCATTCTGAAAAGTCTGAATACATTCTGGTCAAATACCGGATTCGCTAATTTTGCTTTTAAGAATTTGTCCATGATTGCCGTTGGGATCATCTTTATCATCCTCGCCGTCAAAAAGGGCTGGGAGCCACTGTTGCTTGTGCCCATAGGCTTTGGGATGATCGTTGGTAATATCCCTTTTTCAACGGGTTATGAAATTGGCATCTACGAAGAAGGTTCGGTATTGAACATCTTGTATTCGGGTGTAGTAAAAGGATGGTATCCGCCGCTTATCTTTTTAGGCATTGGTGCCATGACCGATTTTTCATCGTTAATATCCAATCCTAAATTGATGCTCTTGGGTGCTGCGGCACAAGTAGGTATTTTCCTGACTTTCTTCGGAGCTTTTGCGATAGGCTTTACACCTCAAGAGTCGGGTGCAATTGGAATTATTGGCGGTGCTGACGGTCCGACCGCAATTTTCTTAGCTTCCAAATTGGCTCCTGAAATGATTGGAACCATTGCTGTTACTGCCTATTCGTACATGGCTCTGATTCCTTTATTACAACCACCGGTGATGAGGCTGCTGACTACAAAAAAAGAAAGGGTTATCCGAATGAAACCACCACGTGCGGTTTCCAAGACAGAAAAAATTGCATTTCCAATTATTGGTTTGATATTGACGGCTTTTATCTCTCCAAGCGCACTACCGTTATTAGGTATGTTGTTTTTGGGGAACCTCTTAAAAGAGTCAACGGTTACTGAGAGATTAGCGGAAACAGCACGGTTTGCTCTGATCAATAGTATTACCATCATATTAGGGTTTACTGTTGGTGCATCTACGCAAGCAGACCGATTTATTACCTGGGATTCTTTGAAGATTTTCGGACTGGGAGCATTGTCGTTTATTATTGCAACAGCTTGCGGTGTCCTGTTTGCCAAAGTCATGAACCTCTTCTTGAAAGAAGGCAATAAGGTGAATCCGCTGATAGGCTCCGCAGGAGTGTCTGCCGTTCCTGCCGCTGCGCGTGTTTCACAGGAACAGGGTCTCCAGGCCGACAAAACCAATCATCTGCTTATGCATGCCATGGCACCCAATGTTGCCGGTGTCATAGGATCGGCGGTTGCTGCAGGTATCTTACTAAGCTTACTGACTTGATAAGGACAGCAGAAGCTGAACACAATAAAAACCAAACATTACTATGAATAATACTGATAATTACGAAATTGCCCTGAGTTTTGCCCTGCAAACCAACAGAAATGTTTTTTTGACAGGCAAAGCAGGAACCGGTAAAACGACTTTTCTGCATCATCTCAGGAAACTGACAAATAAACAAACTGCTATAGTAGCACCCACCGGCGTTGCAGCCATCAATGCCGGTGGTGTTACTTTACACTCACTCTTCCAACTGCCTTTCACTCCCTTTATTCCTACTTCTGAAGGCATTAAAAACTTACTGGAAAAAGGTAAAATTCGTAGTGCAAAACGTAAAATTTTACAAGAATTGGAATTGCTCATCATCGATGAAATCAGTATGGTAAGAGCCGACACCCTGGATGCTGTCGATAGTTTACTGCGACACCTACGTTACAGACACAGGGAACCTTTTGGTGGTGTGCAAGTCATTTTCATCGGCGATATGTTTCAATTATCTCCTGTCATCAATGAAGAAGAATGGAAATTACTGTCTCCGTACTATCAGTCTCCGTACTTTTTTCACAGCCACGCCATTTCACAAAATCAACCGGTGTATATTGAACTGGAAAAAGTATATCGTCAAGAAGACATGCAATTCGTCAATATTTTAAATGAAGTCAGGAATAATCGTCTAACGGACAAAAGTTTACAGGCATTGCAAAGTCGTTACAATCCGACTTTCATTCCGCCGGCGGATGATACCTATATTACGCTGACAACTCATAATTACAAGGCAGATCGCATCAATGCAGAAGAGCTGGACAAACTAACGGGCAAGACATACCTCTTCAAAGCAATGATAGAAGGAGAGTTTTACGAAAACAACTACCCCACTGATGAAAACTTGATCTTGAAAAAAGGCGCCAAAGTGATGTTGATTAAAAACGACACCGAAACGCCAAGACGTTTCTATAACGGTAAAATCGGTACCATCACTGCCATAGAAGAAGACACCATCACCCTTGAATGTCCGGAAGACGACAGTACCATAGAAGTTAAACGCATGGAATGGGAAAATATCCGTTATCAGGTGGATGATAAAACCAAACAGATTGAGGAAAATGTGATAGGAAAATTCATCCAGTTCCCCTTGCGGTTAGCCTGGGCAATAACCATCCATAAAAGTCAGGGCTTGACTTTCGACAAAGCGGTGATTGACGCCGGACAAGCCTTCACAGCCGGACAGGTGTATGTAGCTTTAAGCCGCTGCAGAACTTTGGAAGGCATGGTATTGCTGAGCAAGATCAATCCTTTCAGCATTGAAAACGATCCCCTGATCTTAGAGCATGAAAAGCAAAAACTATTGCCGAACAAATTGGAACAAGAGTTGGAACGTTCACAACATACTTTCAGAATATTTATGTTGAAGCTCCTCTTCGATTTTAATGATAAGCTCGGACAATTCAACCGTTTAAAGAAATCCATGGATGAGATGACTACTTCGTTCAACGAAGAAACGCTACCCTACTTAAAAAATATCGGTAAACAACTTGAAGAACTGAAAGAAGTAGCGGATAAATTTAGCAAACAATTGGATAGATTATTTCAACATTTTCCCGTCAATGAAGCATACCTCACAGAACGCATCGAAGCTGCTTGTTCCTTCTTCCTTGAGAAAATAGGCATACTTATTAAAACCATTGCGGATTCGCCTGCTACGACCGATAGCAGAGAAAACGCCAAGGTTTATAATGAAGGGATGAAAAGCCTTCACGAAAATCTGTCTTTACAGCAATACATCATGAAAAAATTACGGCATCCGTTTGTTGCAGAGCAATATTTCAATTTTAAGAATAAGTTTGTGGTGCCTGATGTGAAAATCAATGCTTATTCTAAAACGAAAGCATCTAAAACAAAAGCAATAACCGTCAAATATCCAAACTTATACTTCAGATTATTGGAATTGCGCAACCAAATATCCGACAACGACAATATTCCCGTGTACCTCATAGCCGCCAACAAAACCTTGGTAGAAATGGCTGACTCGCTGCCCCTTACTGAAAAAGAATTATTACAAATTCACGGCTTCGGAAAGGTCAAAGTCAAGAAATTTGGTCCGTACTTTTTGGATGTCATCAAGGAGTTTTGCGAAGACCATCAATTGAGAACAAACGAAGAGGGGCGATTAATACTGGATTAAAGGGCGTGCAAAACTAAAGTTATACTTTAGATATTCATGAAAAACAATTAGTAGCATCCCCAAAAATTATATCAACGTAGTTTCTTCCAATTTATCTTAAATCTCGGATGTAGAGTTACGCGTGATAATTTTCGGTTTCGAAATTTACCGGAATGGCAAAATCAGTTGCAAGGCGAAAGTGATTTTTGAAAAACAAAAAAAGTTTGTTGATGTTATAAAATAACGCAAAAGGTAAAAAAAACGAGCGTGCACCTCAATATTTTACGATTTGCATACCTCTTGAAAAACTTTTTGAATACATTTGCGCCCTGATTGAAATCAACTGATCTTGCAATATAATATTATGACTAAGAATTTGTTTTATCTGATTGAAAAAGCCGTCTTACAAAAGACCTTGTAAGGCGGCAACAACCAAAAAATGTTGTTAGTCGAACAACAAAGTTATAAAAAGTGATTCCCGGTTGTGGGTTACGTGGGCGAGAATGAATATACCTAAACAAATAAATGAAAACAAATAATTTTAACAAACATGAAGAATCTATTTTGCATACTTGCAATCATAACAAGTATGATGTTTACAGCCTGTGAAAAGGAAGATGTGATTAATCACGATACTAAGAAAAAAGAGAATATTCTAATATTTAAATCCATTGAAGAATTCGACAACACCTTAGCTAAAGTAAATGCGATGACTAAATCCGAACGTTTAGAATGGGAAAAGCAGCAAGGTTTTAAATCTTTTGGGACAATATGCGACGAATTTTATGAAACAATTGAACCGGAAAAATTCAAAAGTATAGAGGAATTAAGGAACTTTGTTACTGCAAACAGCAATAAAATACAACTTTATAACAATCCAAATGGAGATGTATATTGTGTAACTAATGAGTTTAAAAATCCAGAAAGGTATTTATTAAACAATGAAAAAATGTATATTATTGGAATAAAAGTGTTTAAAAAGCTTGATGACGGTTTAGTTGTAACAAACATTTCAAATATTGACAGATTAAATTCAGTTGAATATTGTGACGAACTTGATACAAATATATTTTTAGAATCATTGCAAGAATCAAATACTATTCAAAAAGCCCCAAATGCCAATGTAACAGAGGACGACGCCTATGATGATAGAGTAATTAAAGGACCAGGATGGGGAGATGATGACACCTATAGATTACACGTATGGATATCAACTGAATTAGGTGGATACGGAACAACAAAACATCTTTCCATGGTATGTATAAAGAATTTTTACAGAGCTTTAGGTATTTGGTTTTTTAAACCAGATGTTTTTGTATCATATAGTATTAATTCAACAATTAGTGACTCTTATGGGAATTCGCATCCCTTCTCGCACTCAAATCCTAGCCTTAGAATAACTTCTTCAAATAATTGGCCAACATTAGTGCAGAATTTTTATTGTAATCCGGTCTCTTCTCCATATTTTACCAGCTATACTGTTACAGCTACAAATACAATTACAGATAGTGATGGGACATGCCATTGCTCCATTTCGATGAATTATTAGTAAATTATGAGGGTGTTAACTTTTTTCAAGAACACCCTCATTTATAATGATGTATAAATTAGCATTAGTGTCAACTAAAAAACACAATATGAAACGAGCGGACTGTTTACGAAATTCTTCAAATTATAGGTATTTCTCTAACAGATAAGACTCACTTAAGTGACCTCTTCGAAAAATCAAATATCAATAATGTCAATGAACGATGCGGCTATAGTGAATCAAATTTATTTAATTTTTAATCGTCCTCTTTTTTAGATAAGTAAGAATAAAAGATTATATAAAAGTATAAAATAAAATCATTTCTTATTTTTCGACCAAAAATTTCTATAGACACAATTATGCGTACATTAAATTTCTTATCTATAACTATTATCTTATCTATATCTTTTGTATTAAATGCACAAAACGACAAAAGTTTTAGTCTCAAATTAACTTACGGCACGGTCAATTGCCAACAGCCAGATCCCTCTATGTCCGGCACAGGTACACCCATGCTCACAAACTTTAAACAACCAAAGAAATCCAATTTCGGGCTGGATGCGAATTTTTCTATAAATAAAAGTTTCGATTTAGGACTTTATTTTAATTATTCTAAATTAAACAGGTTAAGTGTCTTACAATTAGAAGGCGATGAGCCCCGATGGACTTATGCATTGCATCCAACAACAACGCTTTATTACGGGCTCAATTATCTTTATCACATTCCATTTCTTACACAATTTGGTAAATCGCGTTTTGATCCTTATGGGATTGTAAGGATGGGATTAGTTTCAGAAAAATATGTGATAGGGACAGTTGATATTACGGGAAACAGTGTTTCATATGAGTATCAACCAGCCATGTGGGACAAAACCAAATTTGAAGCTGGACTGGGTATTGGCATTAATTATTATTTCACGAAACACCTGGGAATTTTTGCAGAACTGATAGGAGGTTGTTTTTACAACAAACAGTATTTCAAATGGAAAACCGGTATTGTTTATAAATTCTGATTATGTTAAAATTCAATCATCTTACCCATTTTTTTACACTTGCACTTTTCGGGCTGATGTTGGTATCTTGCAATGCCTTAGTCGAAGACGAATTTCCGGATTTCGCAGCAGTGCCGGTAATGAACGGGTTCTTACAAGCTGACAGCACCTTCCGGGTTCAGATAAGTCTGGCCGCTAATCTATCCGACACCATGCCCGACTTTGTCGACAACGCATTGGTAGTCATAGAAGATCAAAAGCAAGCTGTTGACACCTTAACATATACAGATGAGGGTTGGTATGTAAGTCCGCGTACCGTAAAAGCGGGATATAGCTATACTTGCAGGGTTAACATCCCCGGCTTTAATACCATGTTGGCTCACACTACTGTTCCTCTTCCTACCAAAATCGATTCGGTTATTTTCACTGATTTAGCTAGTCGGGGTCAGGAAGGTGAAAAAATATCTTCAGTAGCTTTTCGCCTTCATAACAACATGGAAACTGAAATGTTTTGGGAAGTGAAGTTCAAAAAACGATGGTTTGGATCGTTGTATGATTGGGATGTAGAAGATTGGATAGAAAGATCACAAGTAGATGAGGCATATATTTTTATGAAAGCAGAACAGGACTCGGTACTGCTTAGTGAACCCAATCCCTTGACAGTGTTTTCTAATCGTAAAATGAAAAGTGACCGACATTGGATAAAGTTTTATTTCAGTGAAAATTATTTCTCATTTGGCAGAACCGACACCTTATTTCTCGAATTGCTTAACATCGACGAATCTTATTATCATTATCATAAACAGTATTATATCTACGAATCAGCCGGTTGGGGTGGTCTCGGCAGCTCTCCGCAACGATACCCGCTTTATTCCAATATTACAAATGGATTAGGGATATTCACGGGAATGTCGGTAACCAGGAAAGAATTGGAATAGAGGATAGTGATTGGTGGTTAGTGATTAGTGAATGGTGAATGGTGAATGGTGAATAGCGGAAAAATGAAAATTAAATACGTATATTTTTTACTCTTCTTAATAATGGTTCAGTATAACCGGGCTGCAGAGGTTCAGTTTTCGGGTTTTGTTCGTGACGCTCAAAACGGAGAACTACTCATTGGAGCCAATGTTTTAATCAGCGATCAGCAAAGCGGGACCACAACCGACAACCGGGGATATTTCAGTCTGAAAGCAAGTACGCCCTGCAAACTCAATATTTCGTACATCGGTTATAAAACCGCTGAACTAAGCATTATTTCGTCTCGGGACAGTCTGCTCAATGTCAGCCTCGAAACCGATAATAACTTGCAAGAGGTCACCGTAACAGCCTTTCGCGAGAGGCATTTTGAAAAAACACGATTTTCATCTAAAGATTTGATGCAGATCCCCACACTAGGAGGAAAACCGGATGTAATAAAATCATTGCAACTGATACCCGGCGTGCAAACACAGTCGGAAGGAATGAGCCTGATGATGGTACGTGGTGGTGAGCCGGGACAAAATCAGTATTTATTGGATAATGTGCCACTTATCTATGTGAATCACCTCGGCGGACTCCTTTCTGTTTTTAATCCGGATATGATTAACTCGGTGGATTTTTACAAAGGGAACTTCCCTGCACGACAAGGCGGTAAATTATCGTCAATCGTGGACATCACACAACGTGAAGGTAACATATCTAAACATCAGGGTTCTTTCAGTATTGGCATTACCGATCTTTCATTTACATTTGAAGGACCTTTGGCTAATAAAAAACTCAGCTATATAGTGACTGCCCGCAAAACCGTGACAGATGCACTGCTTGGTTTAATAAGCGTTTTGGTTAAAGAGAATGATGCAATTGTCTCTTACGGCTTTCATGACATCAATGCCAAACTAAACTGGAAACCCGATGATCGCAACAACCTGAGTCTGAACTTATACCAAGGTGACGATTACTTGAATTACTGGACCAAACCCTGGAAAATGACAAACGACGAACGCAGTCACTTCAACCAACAATGGGGTAACTGGTTAATTTCAGGCCGCTGGAACCGGATAATCACCCCCAAGCTTTATGCTGAAAATATTCTCTCTTACAGTCGTTACCGCAATAAAACAGGACAGGACTACAGTTATAAGGAAGACGACGTGGCAAAGGAAATCAAATCCCTGAACAGAGCTTCTGTCAACGACTTCTCTCTTCGTTCAGCATGGAAATATGCATTCCTGAAAAACTGGAATATTGAGTTCGGCGGACAAATAAGCAATCTTATTTATGAACCCAATTACAACTATCTTTCTACTTCTTCCACGCCCGCTATAGGCGATAAATTTAACGCGATTGAATCCGCTGTATACATGGATAACAAAATCAACCTGATTCCGGGACTACTGATACAACCGTCGTTTCGTTTAAGCAGTTTCAGCAACAACGGTAAAAGCTACATTGAGCCAGAGCCACGTGTGAACATTTCATACTCACCCAATCAAAATCAAAGTTTCAACCTGAATTACATGCGTGTAAGTCAAAGTTCACATTTGGTTTTTGCCCAATCGGAATTATTGAAAAAGGAGGTGTGGTTACCCGCTACGGCGATATTGCCACCGGAGATATCTAATCAGTATGCCTTTTCGTGGAATGGGCAATTTGCCGGAGGAAAATATTCACTGGAAACGGGTGTATATTACAAACAAATGAATCATCTTGTTACACTAAAAGAAGGATACGAAAACATGATCAATATCACGGCTGTAGAAAACAAGATTGAAAGCAATGGAAAAGGGACGGCATATGGTGCTGAATTGATGTTGAAAAAGAACACCGGGAAATGGACGGGTTCTTTAGGTTATGCCTGGTCTTATGCCGACCGTACATTTGCCAACATCAACAACGGAGATAAATACGAGTATGATTTTAACCGGCCGCATAATGTGACTTTAACCGTGAATCGCGTACTACCGAAAAACTGGACTATGAACGTGGTATGGATTTTCCAGAGCGGGATGCCCTATACACCGGCTTTAGGGAGATTTTACACTATGAATCCTGAAACACAGAAACCCGCGATTGAAATCATTTACGGAGATAAAAATTCGGCACGCATGCAACCCTATCATCGTCTTGATCTGGGATTTAGTCATACGATAACGAATCGCAAAGGAAATAAAGCCGTGTGGACATACTCCATTTATAATGCCTACAACCGCATCAACCCGTTCGGTTATTATTATGATGATGATAATAATCGTGATAATTTTACAGATTACACGCGTCCGTTGCAATTATACAAAATCGGACTGTTCTCCATCATCCCAAGTATTTCATACAAAGTGTATTTTGATTACAATAAGCGGTCTGAAAAACAGCCAAAAGAAAAGAAAAAACACAATTGGTTGTATTTTTAAGAAGCGACTGACTGGTGAATGATGAAAAATATAATATAATTTTAATTACTTTTGCCGAATACAAATATAATGGCGTTTGCTGTTATGTTTATTCATACTAGATAAGCAATAGTAAAAATATAGGGGTAAGGCAATGTGATGAATCTTACCCCTTTTTTATTAATTCTAAACCAAAGTTGAACTTTAGATATTCATGAAAAACTAAAGTTGAACTTTGGATATTCATGAAAAACAATTATCTTTGCGCTGTAAATTGTTCATCAATAAACAAAAAATCAAAGCCATGCTATTCAGAAAAATAGAACTTCAAAATTATGATGAAGACAGTGTTTTCTTGTGGGGTGCACGACAAACCGGAAAAAGTACATTGTTGAAAGCGCTTTTTCCAAAGCAGACTTATATAGATTTGCTCAAATCAGATGAGTTTGAACGTTATAATCGTCGCCCTGCACTATTGCGTGAGGAACTTAGTATAAAGCCTGAAAATGAACTGATCATTATTGATGAAATTCAGAAAATACCGGCATTGTTAGATGAAGTACATTGGTTAATCAGTAACCGTAATCTTCGCTTTATCATGAGTGGGTCAAGTGCCCGCAAATTACGCCGTAGCGGTGCAAATTTATTAGGAGGGAGGGCTATCAGAAAGCATCTTTATCCATTGGTAAGTGCTGAAATACCAAATTTTGATATTGTAAAAGCTTGCAACAATGGCATGTTACCGCGTCATTACCTCACAGAAAACGCATACGAACGTTTGCAAGCTTACGTAGGTGATTATTTACAGGAAGAAATAAAAGCAGAAGCACTTACAAGGAATCTCAGCACATTTACTCGTTTTATGGAAGTGGCAGCACTCAGCAATGGAGAAATTATCAATTATCAGAATATTGCTTCTGAATGCGGTGTAAGTGCCCCAACAGTCAAAGAGTATTTTTCTATTTTAGAAGAAACCTTGATAGGCTATATCATTCCGGCATTCACGCACAATATCAAACGCAGGGTGATTCAATCACCTAAATTCTACTACTTTGATGTAGGAATCGCTAACTATTTACTTAGAAGAACAGATTTAAAACCCGGATCCCCTGAATTTGGTCATGCCTTTGAACACATCATCATTCAAGAAATCATTGCTTACCTTGGCTATTATAAACCTCAGATGCCATTGACTTACTGGCGTACTACCTCCAGATACGAAGTGGATGCCATCCTCGGCAATGCTAAAGTAGCTATTGAAATAAAGTCTTCCTACGAAGTCAAATCGCATCATATAAAAGGACTAAAAGCATTTTCAGAAGAATTTCCTGATGCACGGTTGATAGTGGTATCATTTGACAAAAATCCCCGCAAGATGAATGATGTAGAGATATATCCGGCAACTCAATTCCTTTCTATGTTATGGAATGGCGAAATATGCTAAAATTTTTCTATCTAAATCAACCTCACCACAAATCATCAAACCTTTTCTTCCCCTTCAAATAATAATTCACAATGATGCTCTTAGAGGTAATCTCAGGAATATGAGGATTAATGGCTGATTGAAGATTGGCAAAGCGTTTTTGTTTGAATCGGGGTCGCATCTTTCGGTATGCTATTCTGGCTTTGAGGACTGCCCTGGCATTCTTAGGCTTACCGGTAATCAGCAGTTGAAACGCAGCCAAATAATCCATAAAAAAACGGATTGTCAATACAGAGAAAAGTTTGGATGGATGCAAATTTTTATAGAGCATCAAGAGGTTATTTCTGAAGTTCAGATAAGTTTTTTGAGGATGTTCAACCTGCAAAGTACCACCTCCCACATGATAAATTTTACTTTGAGGTATGCACACGATGCGATGATTCCGATTTCTCAACCGCCAGCACAAATCTATTTCCTCCATATGGGCAAAAAAAGCAGCATCAAAACCGCCTGCCTGGTGAAAGGTTTTGGCCCTGATCACCAGACAAGCACCGGTTGCCCAAAACACATCGCTGATGGTATCATATTGCCCTCTGTCTTCTTCAAGATGTGATAAAACACGTCCTCTGCAAAAGGGATAACCTAAATAATCCATAAAACCACCTGCTGCACCGGCATGTTCAAAATAATTCCGGTTGTTGTAGGAGAGGACTTTCGGTTGACAGGCAACCACATCCGGGTGTTGCTCCAAATAATCAATCATGGGGGCCAACCAGCCCTCCGTCACTTCCACATCTGAATTTAAAATCACATAACAGTCCGCCTCAATTTGTGCCAATGCCCGATTATACCCTCCGGCAAAACCATAGTTTTGACTGAATCGGATAAGCTTAATTTCCTTAAATTTTTCTTTCAATAAGCTTATGGAATTGTCGGTGGAACCGTTGTCTGCCACGATGATAGTTGCCAAGAATGCCGGCGTATGCTTCTGCAAAATGGGCAGAAACTGCTCCAAATAATGCGCTCCATTCCAATTTAATATAACAATCGCAACTTTCATATCACTAATTGTTTAACAGCCCCTTAATTCTCAACTATTGTTTTTTTGCATGTTTCCACCGGTTATGCGACCACAACCAAAACTCAGGACGAGCAATAATACTTTCTTCAAGATAACGCATAAAGGTTTCGGTGATTTCATATTCTTCCGTTACAAGAGGGTCAATGGCTATAGGTTTAACAACTGAATGATAATACCCTCTTTTAACCCTTTGAATATCTAAATAAAAAACCGGATAATGGTGTTTTTTAGCCAACTGCTCGGTACCCCAAAAAACCGGTGTATCCTGATTGAGAAATTGCATGCGGTGTCGAATGAATCTGGCTTTCGGACTTTGGTCTGAAATCATTGGGAAAATACCCATTTTACCGGTTTGTCTCATCTCTACTAATTTTCGAAGCAGGTTGTTCCTTTCAACACATATGGCTCCATGACGGTTCCTCAACCTGATCATCATCTTGTCGTAATGCTTGTTTCTCAGCTTTTGATAAACAGGATAGATACGTACAGGCACATCGGAAGGAATATGCAAACTAAAAATTGTTGCCCATTCCCAATTACAATAATGTCCGATCATCGCCATGACAATCTCTTTCTCTTGAGCGTGATTGTACAACAACTCAAGATTTTCAATCGTCATCCGTTTGCTTATTTCCTTAGCAGGCGCATGTAACTGCCAGATGATTTCCATACACAAATCACAGAAATAATGATAAAATTTCTTTTCTAATTTAATGATTTCTGCTTGCGTATAATTCGGGAAAGCGCGCGTCAAGTTCTTTCTGACAACCTTTCGCCTGTATCTTACCAAATGGTAAACAACAGGAAACATCAGGTCCGACAACACATACAAAGCACCCAACGGAAGCCATGCGATCGTCCAAATCAAACCATAAATCAAATAAAAAGACATAGAGTACGCAGCTATTGTCTATTCGTAAACGCCGATAGATTTACCGTATTCATATTCACCTTCCAGGATATGGCTGATTTCTTCCTCAGAGATGTCCATAGCATCTTTTTCAATGCATTTTTTCAAATACAAAAACATATCTTCCTCATCAATATACGCTGCTTCGGCCGTATCTTCCTCAATTAAACCTTGTTCTTCATAGAACTCATAAATAACATCCAACACATATTCAACCTTTTCTTCTGTAACAGTGGTTTTCAGATTACTCGGCAAGTTTTGGAGGATAAATTTAACAGCCTCAACATCGTCATAAAATAATAAATCGTCTTCTGTTTTCATACGGTTATAATTTTTAAAAAGTTTTCGTATAGAACTTTCAATGAAAATTGATTTTTCAGGATGGAGCATCCCATAAATATGTAATTCAAATGTCAAAGATATGGGTTTATTCTGACGAAACAGCACAATTTCGTAAGAATTTTAATGAAAATACTATCCAAACAAATCTCCCGGTTTAAAATAAAACCTTATATTTGAAGGGTCAATTGAGCCTCAACATGCATGAATCCATTTCGAAAGAAGCCTTTATAGACGGTGTTTTGTATATCGCTGATCACATATCAGCAACAAAAAAAGATTTTATCGGCATAAAAATATTATTGAACCCCTTATAATTAAAAATTACAATGACAATTAAATTGTTTACTTTCAATCCCATCCAAGTGAACACCTATGTTTTGCACGACGAAACCGGTGAAGCAGTCGTGATTGATGCCGGATGTTTTAGCACACGAGAAAAACAACTGTTACAAAACTATATAGACAACAATAAACTGAAATTGGTACGGGTATTAAACACACATTTACATTTTGACCATCAGTTTGGTAATAAATTTTTGTTCGACACCTATGGATTGAAACCCGAAGCCCATCAGGCTGACGAGTTTTTATTAGAGCATGTAAAAATCGGCAATGTAATGTATGGTTTTCCCTTTTCGGAAAATGCCCAACCATTGGGAGCATATCTACAAGAAAATCAATTAATTGAGTTTGGAAACACCGTCCTAAGAACCATCCACGTACCAGGTCATACTCCAGGACATGTGGTTTTTTATAACGAAAAAGAAAAGGTCTTGTTTGCAGGAGATGTTTTGTTCAGCGGCTCCATCGGTCGCACCGACTTGGAGCAAGGTGATTATTCCACCCTGATCAGAAACATTCAGGAAAAATTGATGACATTGCCTGACGACACAACGGTATATCCCGGTCATGGTCCCGGCACAACCATTGGAAAAGAAAAAAGAAACAACCCGTTTTTATGAGAACAAAGAGCAAAGACAAATTAACTAAGAACGAAAAGTGAAGAACGATGAACGAATAAGAACACAGAGCACAGAGCACAGAAAATAGACCCCGGAACTCGTAACTTCTTTAACTTCTCAGAACTCAAAACTCAGAACTCAAAACTCAGAACTCAAAACTCAGAACTTCAATAACTTCTCTAACTTCTTTAAGTTCCAAAATAAAATTAAGAATGACAAATGCCCGCATTGTACTTTAGATATTCACGAAAAAAGGATTAAGCAAACGAATAGAATCAAGGCAGTAAAAAAAGCAGGATGTCCTTCACGGGAACATCCTGCCTCTTTTTATTCAATCAGACTATTCGCAAACAAATGCTTAGAGTCTTATTCAGCAGTTTTAGTGTAGGTAGCAGTAATGGTTGTACCATTCACTGAAGTAGCTGTAACGACAATTTTATATTCGCTTGCTGTGTCAGTAACTACCACTTTAGCATCATCGAAATACCAGATATTACCAAATGAAGCGGATCCTCCATTGATGGCATAGCTGCCATATAACTTACCTTTGTATATTTCACCTGTAGAAAAATGTCCGGCAGCAGATTGATAAGTTCCGGCAGCTAAACGACTAGGTTCTCCTCCGATAGGATAAATAACGTCAACAATGTCGTCAATCACGATGGTGCCGCTTCCACCGGTCAAGGTTAATGTTCCGAGAGAAATATCCATAACTCCATCTTGGGGTCTACTCACATCATAATTTTGACACTTAAAACTAAAATCAGTCATTTCCCAGTCCAAAGTTTCTGTTTTCAGAGACTCACGGACAAAAGTCGGATCGGCAGCCACAACTGCCCCCGTGTATGCCAATTCTAATTTAGAGCCGTTATTCAATGTCAGGTCCATAGCTACTTGATAATTTTTATCAGCTTTGGTAACCTGCACACTACCTTTACTCAATCCGATTTTTTCTGCATCTGCTGCTACAGCGCCGTCATGCAACACAATCAAGTAAACTTTTGAAAAAGTACCGGCTTCCGGTTTTTCACTGTTATCATAAACAAATGTACCTTCAGGAAAATCAGACTTTACATCATCGCTTAGCTCAAAATAAATCACATAACCATTGCCTGCATAGGCATTTTCCGTAATGGCTTGACTGGCTATTTTATAGTTTACCGATACATCTGTACTCATCAGACGCAAACTATAAACTTCAGTACCTGCCCCATTAGCATCACCTAAATAATAAGCTTCTGACTGTGTTAAATTTTTCCGGTCTTTTTGCAGTTTTTCCAATACATCTGTATTGTGATCAATCGGAGTACATAAAGTAAACACAACAGCCAGCGCAAGCAGCGTAATTTTATTAATTAATGTTTTCATATATAATTATACTTGAATGTTTCAGTTTTACTTACGAATAATGGACAATTTCTTGCCCGGTCCCAATCTCTTAACCTTAGCTTTTATTCCTTCACCACCCCCTTCTTCTGTAGCCGTTTTATCAACAATGGTGACTGCTCCGGTCCAACTCGCTTTAACTTCAGAGCCTAGAGCCGAACTACCGTCAACTTCAATGGTATAGGTACCCTCATTTTTTTCTGAAATTACAACCTTGCCCCTTGTTAGAAACAGCGTAGCATCAATAGAGGGAACTTCTACATAGCTTCCTTGAGCTACCCCTGACTTGAATCCTGCACGTACTGTGTTCTCTTTATCAGAAGCATTGATGGGGAATTCTCCGGTTGGTAATAGAGTTCCCCCTACATAATCTGTCAACAGGCTCAATACTATGTCTCCCTTGCCAGAAGATAAAGTAATCTCGAACTCATCTACGCGAACATCAGCAACACTCCCATATTTATCTTCAGTTTCATAGGAATAGCCTTCAGGTCCCCAATAAGAAACCGTAGCCGTTGACATGGTCCAGTCAAGATTTACAGTTGCATCTCCTTCATACGGGTCAGCTATCACTCCGGGGAAATCACCGCTCCAAACAAAAGAGCACCCTCCAAGATATAAATTCTGACGGTTTGGTGTCAATAAGTACTCTGCTGAGTACACATTATCTTTGCTGGTAAATGAACAGTAGGTTGCAAAACCACCGGAAAGAACATAATAAACCTCATATCCGGTTCCTAAATTCTGGAAACCTTCTGGAAAATTAAGAGCAGCCCAATTATTCAGCGTATCAAGATAAAATTTGAGGTGATATCCGGCTGGTACGGGATCATCACTATCATCCAAAACATTATACAAATCTTTCAGACGGAACAAATTTGTTCCCTCAGCCTGCTGAATAGCCACTGTAGCTTCACCAAGTTCAAAATCACTTTCAAAAAAGTCAACTGTTCCTCTGTCTATCCATTTATAGTCACGCAGCACGGAAATAGTTATAGAAGATCCACCATAAATTGTTGCATCTTCGGGCTCTAAGGCCAATGTTAACTCAGCCGTCATCCCCAAACTCATAGCAGAGAAGTCCACCTCAATATTCTTAAGGTTTTCTCCGGCATTGAAGCTAACAACAGTATCTTTTAACACGAGAACAGTGTCCCCACTTACTTGCAAGGAAAAACTACAAGCCTCTGTCGATTTTCTTCTTCCAATTTCGATAGAAAAAGTGGTTGTATCGGTTGGCAAGAAAGACATTGACCGCTCATTATTCTCTGTAAAATAAGCTTGTGCTCCTGTTGCCGTATCTTCGGGAGAAGCTTCTCTGAGAAGCTCATTTTCCACACAAGCTGTAAAGGCACCTGTCAAAATAACGGCAATGCCTAATAGATATATTTTATATATTGCTTTCATATATTTTTGTTTTACTGATTAATTACAAACTTGTTAAGCTTTTGGAGGAGCTACTTTCTCATTATTATCTTCTTCCTTAATTCCCTTGTTAGCCTCAATCTCAGCTTTAGGAACCAACCACAACAAGATAGGAGCTTCTGCTTCTATATTAAATTGCCAGGCAGCAGGGAATGACGTAACGCCATCCACTACACGTGTAACAGGTTTCTTCAGGCGCATGATATCATAGAATGAAAAACCTTCACCCCATAACTCGATGCGACGTTGGAACCAAATCTCATCTGCAAGTTCTGCAGCGCCTGAGGGTGCAGTATAACCACTACCACTCACCATACGATTGCCATTCACGAAGCCTTCCAAAAGGGTTTTGGCTGCTCCGGTACTACCCGAATTGGCTAACCCTTCAGCTTTGATGAAGATCATTTCTTCAGCACGCATCAAGAACCAGTCTTGAGCAGCTACCTGATTGTACAAACCGGCTTCTCCCTTATAAGGACCAAACTTAACATTGGTGTAAACTCCAAAATCCGCATCGGAAGAAGCTACCTCTCTCCATCCGTCATAGACGGGCTTATCAACCAAAACAGATGTTTCATCCTCATTCAACCACCATTGTTTTCTAATATCATCAACTCTGATTTTATCATACAAAGGCTTGTTGATTTTTCTCCATGCACCAACACCTACGTAACCATCGGTATAGAAAGAGCATAAGTGTGATGGCATATTGATAATACCGGACGTAACAATGTCGTTATTTTCAGTAACCATATTTGCCCACATCACTGTTTTATCACCGGCATCGGCAAACGCAGGTTTGGAAACTTCTGCCAAAGTATAAGGTTTAGCACCCGATACAATCAATGCGCTGTCAGCATCAGAAGCTGCAGCAGCCCAATTGTTCATGATCAGGTTAGCCCTGGCTCTTAAACCGTAAGCAACCCCTTGGTCAATATAACCTTTATCAGGACGTTTGTAACCTTTCAGATACTTGACAGCCATATTCAAGTCACTCATGACAAGCTCATACACATCCTTTACGGAAGCACGCGGATTGTTGCCGGCTTCTTCAGGAGAAGTTTTTTCAGTTACAATGGGAACGCAAGGTTTTTCTTCATGCCCTTTGTAAGTAAACTGATGCAATTGAGCCAAGCTCATATAGTCGAATGCACGCACAGCCAAAGCTTGACCGATAAATGCGCGTGTTGTCGGATCGTCCGTTTCCAAATCACTGGAGCCCAATACTATATTGGCTGAATATATTTGTTTGTAAAACAAGCTCCACATAAAGAAAGTACGAGTTGAAGAATACTCTCTGTCGGCATAACTTCCATTGGGTCCAAACCAATTGTATCCGATGTTGGCACTGGTCATATCGGCACCATTGCAATCCATGTACAGGCAAGCTGCCGCATAGCCGAAATCATTGTGATATCCACTGCCTAAAACTCCCGTGTAGGCAATCATATTCGCATACATGGCTGCTACGTCTGCAGCGAGTAAAGCAGGATTGGCTTCTGATGCAGCTACCTTTTGCTCCTCGGTAATAGTACCTCCTTCGGGGTAGGTATCAAGGAAATCGGAGCATCCTATCAAAGCAAATGCGCTTAACAGGGTTATGATATATATTTTCGTTCGTTTCATAAATCTATAAATTATTAAGTTCATGCTAATTCAATCGTTAAAATGTAATGTTAAGACCACCGGAGATTGAACGAATAGGAGCATACAATGAACCACTATATGCAACAGTATAACTCTGGCGTGGATCTAAGCCTTGGCGGGCTGTAAACAAAGCTACATTATCAGCTACACCAAAAACACGCAATTTTTCAATTTTGATTTTCTCCAATAACCTCTTCGGCAAAGTATAACCAAAGGTGATATTTTGCAAGCTTAAATAATCCGAGCTTATCAAGAATCGGTCGGATGTTGCATTTGAATACTGATTAGCTACGTTCAAACGCGGAACATCTGTTTTTGTATTTTCAGGAGTCCAGGCATTTAAAATATCAGCGTGCCAGTTTCTTCCGGCGTCACTACTGTATCCTGAGTGCATCAGGGTCATGTAAGAGTTATCCAATATCCTACCGCCCATTTGGTAAGCAAATTCCAAAGAAAAGTCAAAACCATAAGCTTCTAAAGAAGTACCAAAACCTCCATAAACTTTAGGCAGGATGTCTCCTTGTTCGTAACGTGTACCCTTGGACCAGTTGTTCGTGGTTTCACGACCGGTCACATTACCTTCGCCATCTACTATATCCATGTACCACAATGGGTCACCTGTCAACTCATCTACACCGGCAGTTTCCCGCAAGTAGAAATTATACATGGATTCACCTTCTTTGTAGATATAGCTTCCACTGATCCATTGTCCTTCCAATTCGGGAGACAATTCCAAAATCTTGTTCTTCAAGAAAGTAGCGTTGGCGTACATATTCCAGGTAACTGACCTTGTTTTTACGATGTCGGCATCCAATTCAATTTCAACACCCGAGTTACGTACAGAACCGATATTAACAGGAACTTGCGAATAACCCATACTTGGGGCAACAGGTTTGTAGTACAACATGTCAACGGTCTTACGTGAGAAGAATTCCACTCCTCCATTCAATCTTTCACCGAATAAAGAAAATTCTACCCCTGTATTGAAATTATAAGATGTTTCCCAGGTAATGTCTCTGTTACCTTTATAAGAAGGTTCGGTAGCAAAATTACCATTACTTTCGGAAATAACAAATTGGTCCTGATAAGGATAGAAGTTGATGGAAGCTGAACCGGCATATAATAATTTATCATTACCTTGTGCTCCGTAGCTTACTTTCAGCTTCAACAAATCAACAAATTCCGCATCATCCATAAAGCTTTCGGACTTCATATCCCAGGCAGCACCCACGGACCAGAAGTTACCCCAGCGATTTTCAGGAGCAAAACTTGAGGATCCGTCGCGACGATAAGATGCTGATGCAAAATATTTGGAAGCAAAATCATATTTAGCTTGTGCCAAAAATCCTAAAGTAGAATAAGTATAAGATGATGAACCGGTAGAAGGATCCAGAATGGCATTATTCAACTCAGGAACCCTGTCTTGATAGACCTTAGTTTTAAAGCCATATAAAGAAGCATTCTTAAATTTATAGGATTCTGCTCCTGCCATTACATCTACATTATGTTCACCAAATTGTTTCTCGTAAGTCAATAAGTACTGCTGGTTGATGCTATAAAATCTTCCATATTCAACAGACACATAACCGCCACCATCTGCAAACTGACCATAATATGGGTTTTGCAACATATTATAATGTGTATTAACGGTAGTTGCGCCTAAAGTAGCAGTTGCCTTCAAACCGTCATACAGTTCTGCAACAGCCGACCATTTTCCGATAAAGAAGTCGTTGGAAAACTTCTCCGTATTCAGCATTAAGGCAGAAGCCGGACTAGACTGACTCATAAACGGACGTTTGGCGTTTACGATTTTCCCTTCTCCATAGTCATACAAAGTATAACCCCGGTCGTCAGTCATGATTTTACCATTTGCATCTCTTACATACAAAGGATAAATGGGCGCCAACATATTGCTCACGAAGAACAAGTTTCCGGAAGAACGATCACTTATTTGTTCGTCCGGATAACGCGAATCACTTCTGATATAGCTCATATTGGAAACTAATTTCAGCCATTTCTTCACCTGATAGTCTGTATTCAGACGGGAAGAGAAACGTTGGAAATCGGAATTGTTTACAATCCCTGTATCGTGCAAATAGTTTGCTGAGAAGAAATAAGTCAACTTATCTGCCGAACCGCTTACGCTTAAGTTGTACTCCTGGCGCAAGTTATTGGGATTAAACACTTCATCATACCATTTGTCAGGCAAGTAAGTAAAAGTACCATCGGAATATCCCAATTTCGCATTAGGATTTAACTTGAAGTTTTTCCCGATGAGGCGTTCACCATTTGGAACTGTATATACCTGATAACCCAGACCGCCTTGAGATGCATCCAACAAATAATTATTGGCATATTCATGTGCACCGTCAACGCCGTCTTTATTCACGCGACTATTATACAGAGCGCGATAGAAATTCTCATAGTACATACCCGGGTCAGTCATAACGTTGTAAGCCGGAATAGCACGTGAGTTGTTACCCCATTTGGTATCAACTTTCACCTGGGCATCTTTACCTTTACCGCGTTTGGTAGTAATGATGATTACACCATTGGCACCACGCGCACCATACAGAGCTGCTGAAGCAGCGTCTTTCAATACGGTTACCGATTCGATGTCGGCGTTGTTCACGGCAGAGATATCCGTATCGTAGGGAACTCCGTCAACCACATACAAAGGTGCATTACTGGAACTCATGGAACCGATCCCGCGAATACGGATATTTGAACCGGAACCGGGCTGACCGTTGGCAGATAATCCTTGAACACCTGCAACCTTACCAGCTAAGTTGTTGGTAATGTTAGAAGATTGATTTTTAGACAATTCTTCCGACTTAATAACCGAAGCAGCACCTGTAAACGACTTTTTAGTGGTTGAACCGAAAGCAGTAACTATCACTTCATCCAGTTCAGACACCGAAGTATTGAGAGTTACCGTCATGTTGTTTACAGCCTCCACTTCCACGGTAATCATTCCAATGAATGATACCACCAAAGTTCTGTTTTGAGGAGTTACTACAATGGAAAATTCACCGTCAGCTCCGGTTATTGTACCTGTCGTAGTACCTTTTATCATCACAGTCGCTCCGACAACCGGTTCTCCATCATCACCGGAAATCACCTTTCCGGAAATGGATGTTTGAGCAAGAACCGAACTTATGCCCACTATAAAGCAGGCAAGTAAGAAAATTAACTTTCTCATAAATTTACCATTTTTTATTTAACTTCAAATTTGTTGATAATTCTTTTGTTTTCAAGCCTGCAAATATAAAAGATTATTAATTAAAAAACAAGAGTCCGAACTTACAAATAGTAAAATTTATTCTAAAATTCAGTCAAATTGTTCGTTTACAAAGCATTTTTATATAAAATATGGTTTGTGAAAGAAAGAAAAACAAGCCAATATTTTCAAATTAACAAATTGAATATCAACGTTTTAAAAAGAAAAGAAATCAATATCATTGTGACAGATGCATATTTATTTACAAATTGACAAAAAAAATAAAAAAACATGAATATTTTTTCATCATGCTTCGATTTTTTTCAGGCAAACTCCTTAAAATCTGTAAAAAACAACCTTATTTTTCCAAATCTGCTATCATTTTTTCCAAGTCCTGATCGATCAAATGAAGCTGTTTTTTGCAAAATTCCATCAATTCAGAAGCTCTTTTTAATTTGGATGCAATCTCATCCATGTTAATTTCCTCAGTATTTTCGAGTTGCTTCAGGATGTTTTCCAACTCTGTAATGGCAGTGGTGTAAGTTTGTTTTTGAGTCATTTTTATTTGGAAGTTAGGAAGTTATAGAAGTTAGGGAAGTTACGGGTTTCGGGGTCCGGGGTCCGGGGTCGGTTTGTTCATCATTATCTCGTTTTTCACTCTTCGTTTTTAGTTCTTAGTTCATCGTTCAATCGGTCTTCCCAAATTCGCATTGGTAAATGGTATGTTTAATATTTCTGAAATCGTTGGTGCTATGTCTGTAATTTGATATTGTTTGGTGATTGTTTTCGCAGGAATTTTCGCCCCGTAAAACCATATGGGTAAGTAAGAAACCAGGTCGTTTGACTCGCCGACCGGATTGGACTCGTCATCTACTTCCAACCAACCAGGCATCAATGTCAAGATGATATCCCCGGCAGTATTTTTATGTGTAGAATTACGGAGTTTCGCCATTTCGGAGTCAGGGCTACCTCCCGTTTGCATCAGTTGAGTATAGCCGAAAGCCGATTGTACACCTTCAAACTCAAGCATAAATTCAATGGCCAACTCTTGCATTTTCTTAAGATCAATTTCTTTTTCTTCTATCAACTTCTTGTTGAGAAAAATATTCTTACCGTAATAACCGGCCACCCATTTTTCATATCCGTAAATTGCCATCAGGTAAGAGTTTAACAAAGCCATAGAGCGGTTTGCGTTGAAATATCCGGCATCAACATGGTGCGCTTTCAACTCTTCCGGACTATATCCGGCTGTTTGGTTTCCAAAGAGGACAAACAGCACCTTATCGGCGCCAACTTTATATTCAATTTTCTGTATTAAAAACTGTAATTCATCATCCAGTCGCAAGTACATATCTTCCTTTTCCAAAGACTGTAAAGCAAGATTTTTTTCGTTGGGTGTACGCACGGTAAACTGCAACATCAAAGCATCCGTAAATTCATCCATTCCCAAGTCGTGTTCATGAAGTAAACGCAAAGCCAATTCAGCCACCAATGAATTCGCAGCAGGCATGTTTTTAATAATTGTTGAAGATGTTTGATTGTGTTTTTTGGTTGTACTGTGATATTCGAACGATTGCATTTTTTCCCCATCTACTGCAGCGATATAAGTTGCAGGATTATACAGAGGTTGCCACACCCTGTCGGCAAAACGCTGAAAAGCTCCGTTCTCATTCATATCCAACGCCTGCCAAGGCATACCACCCTGGTAATAGGTTGTAGAACTCCATTTCATCGAATCACTATCAATCCAAACCACTCCATTAGCTGCATGACCACCCAGGGCAATTACATCTTCAGCATGTAAGCCGATAGCAAAAGCTTTGGATTTTCTTTGATGAGCCATCATCAACTCATCCACCACATTGGTAGATCTGAAATGCTTGGCTGATAGTGTCAAGTGAGATTCAATCCCCGATTGCGAAACATCCTGAAATACCGACTCAATTTTACCGGAAAGGCGATTGTATATTCGATTGGATACAACACCGTGATAATATGGAATGGTTCCCGAAGTCAATGTTGCAATATCGGAGACATTCCCGGCAGAAACAAAGTTGCATGTTACCCTTGTCAATGCTGCTCCCTGGCTCGTTAGTTTTTTGAAACCGCTATGAGAAAAACGTTCGTTCAACTGTTCAATATGCCTCTGCTGCAAACCATCTACCATGATGCCTACAAATAAGCGAGGCTGTTCTGAAAATGCAAATTGCACCATAAAGAGTAGCCACAGTGTTGATAGTATTTTTTTATGTTTTTTCTTGAATGGTGAGGGCATAATTTAATTTAAGAAGTTAGGGAAGTTATTTTTAGTAGTTGGTAGTTGGTAGTTAGTAGTTTTGGAAGTTAGAGAAGTTAGAGAAGTTAGGGAAGTTATGAGTTATGAGTTACGAGTTACGAGTTACGAGTTCCGGGGTCCGAGGTCCGAGGTCACGGTCTGTTCATCGTTTTTCGTTCTTCGTTCTTCGTTCTTTACAAAGTCCCCTTCGTGCTCGGCAATTCATACCTATAAATATCTCTTTTTACCGCCATCTTAATGGCTTTGGCCAAAGCTTTGAAAATGCCCTCTATTTTATGGTGTTCATTATCGCCTTCGGCTTTGATATTGAGATTCATCAGGGCAGCATCACTCAGGGATTTGAAAAAGTGCATAATCATTTCTGTGGGCATATCTCCTATATATTCCCTTTTGAATTCAGCATCATAAACCAACCAGGGACGACCTCCGAAATCGAGTGTAACCGAACATAAGTTGTCATCCATGGGCAGTGTAAAGCCGTAGCGCTCAATGCCTCTTTTATTGCCGATGGCTTTGCGCAAAGCTTCTCCTAAAGCCAAGCCGGTATCTTCTATGGTGTGGTGTTCGTCTACATGTAAATCTCCTTTCACCTTGATGGTCAGGTTGCAGCCCGAATGTTTGCCGATTTGCTCCAACATGTGATCGAAAAAATGCAAACCTGTGGAAATGTCGGTTTTACCGCTTCCATCTATATTTAATTCAATGAAAATATCAGTTTCTTTAGTGGTACGTTGAACGACGGCACGCCTTCCGCCGGCAAACAGAAAATCGGTAATAGCATCCCAAGAAGTTGTTTGTATAGCGCAATACTCTTGCAAGCCAGTGTTTCCCAACAACTTATAATCATCATTAATCAAAATAGCTTTACAACCCAGGTTTTTTGCCATTTCAACATCCGTCAGTCTATCACCTATCACATAAGAATTGACTAAATCATAAGCTTCGGAAAAATATTTTTTCAGCATGGCAGTACCGGGCTTACGCGTTGGTAAGTTTTCTTCAGGAAAAGATTTGTCGATAAAAATTTCATCAAACTCAATTCCTTCATGGTGTAAGATCTGAAGCATTTTTCCCTGTACAGCGTCAAAGTTAGCCTGAGGATATCCTTCTGTTCCCAATCCATCCTGATTGGTAACCATTGCCCATTCAAAATCCAGCTTATGTCTGATGAAATGCAAATTGCGAATGACGCCGGGTAAAAACTCCAATTGCTCCAATGTGTCCACCTGAAAAGTAACCGGTGGCTCTGCAATGATGGTTCCGTCTCTGTCTATAAAGAGTACTTGCTTAGGATTCATGTTGTTTGCTGATATAGAATAAAACTAAATTTTAGATTAGCGATTACAAAAATAGTTTATTTTTGGTGTAGATTAAAATTTTTGCATTTTCCTGCATCAGGGAAGTCAACTGTATGTTGCGATAACAGAATTAAGATAGTATCTTTGTGCGGTGAAAATTTAGTTGATAATACTCCCCCCAATATTTTTAAACAGATTTATGGATTTTGATTGGCTGGTGGCTTTATTTGCCGAAAGGGGCATTGCCTATACCTTGCTGTTGTATGCTTTTGTGATCGCGGTAGGTGTGATGATTGGCAAAGTAAAAATTTTCGGGGTATCCCTGGGGATTACCTTTGTTTTGTTTGTCGGTATTTTTGTCGGACATTTTGGTTTCAATGCCAATCAGGAGTTGATGTATTTCATCCGGGAGTTTGGGTTGATCCTGTTTATATATTCCATTGGGTTGCAAGTCGGACCAGGATTTTTTGCTTCTTTTAAGAAAGGAGGTATGCATCAAAACCTAATGGCAGCCGGCGTAGTGTTTTTAGGGGTCGGCGTCACAATTACCTTGTATTATATTTTTGCAGGAAGAATCCCTATGCCCATGTTTGTCGGAATATTATCGGGTGCTGTTACCAATACTCCGGGTCTTGGTACCGCACAAGAGGCTCTTCATCAGTCATTTGATGCCGGTCAGATCACAGAAATTCCGGAAATAGCATTGGGTTATGCTGTAGCTTATCCGCTTGGGGTTGTCGGCGTTATACTTTCCTTTATCCTCATTCGTGCGATTTTCAAAATCAATCTTAACAAAGAAAATGATAAAATTAAGGAACTATCAGCACCGACAGACGGCACCCAGTTGATGACCATAAGGATTAACTCGCATGCAATTCATGGAAAAACCCTGGTTGAAATCAGAAAGTTGATAGGTCGCAAATTCGTTATTTCTCGTCTCTACCATGATAAAGGTTATTCTGTTCCCAAAGGAGACACTATATTATATAATGGTGATATTGTGTTGATAGTTGCAACCGAATCAGATGCCGGAGCTGTAAAAGCATTGATGGGAGAAGTGATTGAGTTTGACTGGAAAGAGTCGGAAGAAAAAATGATTTCACGCAGGATAGTGATTACCCGCGAGGGCATCAATGGTAAAACCTTAGGGTCATTGAGACTAAGAGCATTAAACGTCAATTGTACCCGTATCATACGTTCGGGTTTTGATTTGTTTGCAAGCGAAGACCTGGTGTTACAAGTGGGCGATCGTGTGGTGGTGGTTGGCTCTCCGGAATCAATCAAAAGAATTGAAGAGGTGTTGGGAAATACATTAAAACGATTGGATGAACCTCATTTAATCACTTTGTTCGTAGGTATTTTCCTGGGCATTATTTTCGGCAGCATTCCTTTTTATATACCCGGTATGCCCATGCCGGTAAAACTTGGATTAGCCGGAGGTCCTTTGGTGGTTGCCATATTATTGGGACGTTTTGGTTTTAAACTGAAGCTTATAACCTACACGACACAAAGCGCCAACCTGTTATTGCGTGAAATAGGCATCACCCTGTTCTTGGCAAGCGTAGGTATCACAGCCGGTGATCAGTTTGTGGAGACTGTGATTTACGGTGACGGTTTGATTTGGGTGGGGTGTGGTGTCCTGATTACCATGATACCCGTACTTATCGTGGGTATATTTGGTAAGAAAGTGATGAAGATGAATTACTTTTCATTGATAGGCCTTTTGTCCGGAAGCATGACCAATCCCCCGGCTTTGGCGTATGCCAATAGCATTGCGGACAATGATGCTCCCGCCGTATCCTATTCCACTGTTTATCCGCTTACCATGTTTTTACGGGTCATCATGGCGCAAATACTGATCTTGGCATTTGTGTAAACTTAACTTGTCGCCGGATGGACCAACATACTCAAACATATGAAACAACACTGCATAAAGCGGCAGCTTATTGTTCGTCGGCAGAACGATGCATTTCTGAGTTAAAAGAAAAATTAAACAAATGGGAAGTTGATGAATCGGACCAGCATAAAATCATTGATTATCTGATTCAAGAAAAATTCATAGACGAAAAACGGTTTGCTACGGCCTACGCAAAAGATAAATTCAAGTATAATAAATGGGGGAAGATAAAAATAAGCTACCAATTAAATCTAAAGCAAATCAACAAAAACATCATTGAGCAGGCATTAACAACAATTGATGAAGACGAATACAACGCATTGGTTTTCAGGTTGGCAAAAGATAAACTCAAAAAAATCACCTTCAAGAGCGAGTATGAGAAAAAGGGAAAGCTAGCTCAATTTTTATCCGGGAAAGGATTCGAAAATGAATTGATTTACAAAGTATTGGAAGAGTTGGAGTCTTGTAACAACTAATCCAATTGGTATCCGAAATTACGCAATGCCGTATCTTTTTTCCTCCAGTCTTTTTCTACTTTTACAAACAATTCCAGGTAGATTTTTTTTTCAAAAAAAGCCTCTAAATCCTTTCTGGCTTCCGTACCCACTTTCTTGAGCGATTTTCCTCCATGACCGATGATGATGCCTTTTTGGGATTCACGCTCCACATGGATGACAGCATGGATGCGAATAATCTTTTCTTCTTCCAGGAATTTTTCCACAACTACCTCTACGGCATACGGAATTTCTTTGTCATAATACTTCAAAATTTTTTCTCTGATAATTTCTGTTACAAAGAACTTCGCCGGTTTATCCGTCAACTGATCTTTTTCGAAAAAGGGCGGTGATTCCGGAAGCAGGGCTTTGATGCGATCAAATACAGGGGCGACATTAAAATTTTCCAAGGCTGAAACAGGAAAAATTTCAGCTTTCGGAAGCAACCGGTTCCATTTGTCCACAAGCATTTCCAGTTTTTGCTGGTCAATCAAATCAATTTTGTTGATGATTAAAATTAAATGTGCCGGATTTAAATTGACCTTCTCAATAAAATCAGCATTTTTCTCGGCAGAATCATACACATCGGTTACATACAATAATATATCCGCATCAGTAAGAGCAGAATTTGAAAACTTACGCATGGATTCCTGTAAACGGTAGTTCGGTTTCAATACGCCCGGAGTATCTGAATACACTATCTGAAAATCCTCTCCGTTTACTATTCCCAAAATTCTATGTCTTGTGGTTTGCGCCTTCGAGGTGATGATGGATATTCTTTCACCTACCAATACATTCATCAAGGTTGACTTTCCCACATTGGGATTGCCCACAATATTTACAAATCCGGCTTTATGCATCTCTTTTCGAATTAAAGCACAAAGGTATGGAATTTATTGACAATTTGCTGTCAAAATTTTTCTTATCTTTGCGCTCGAAAAGTTTCAGTCCATGCGTAAGAAATTATCTTCCGATAGAATACAAAAAATTGCACAGCCCCTGAAAATGACATTTATCATTATCGGAGCTTGTATTGTATTGGCTTCAACCTATTTTACCAATAAGCTCGGAAATGAGCTTGCCTTGGAAGAAAAGAAGAAAATTGAAATTTGGGCTGAAGCAACGCGGCAGTTGATTCTGTCGGATGACACGACAAACCCTGATTTCTTTCTTTCAATCATAGAGGGCAACACCACCATTCCTGTAATATTGGTAGATGAAAACGACAATTTATTATCGTCCAAAAACATAAAAGAACCGGCAAAAGATGTTGCAGGCTTTTATCGCAAAGAAATCAATCGTCTCAAGCAAAAAAAATCACCCATAGAAGTCAATCTTGGCGATGCTTCCCAATTCATATATTATGATGATTCTTTATTGCTGAAACAGCTTTATTACTTCCCTTATGTACAATTAGGCGTCATATTTCTCTTTATATTGATGGCATTTTTGGCATTTTCCAGTACTAAAAAAGCTGAACAAAACAGGGTATGGGTAGGGCTTTCTAAAGAAACGGCGCATCAGTTGGGCACTCCGATATCTTCTTTGTTGGCATGGGTTGATTTGTTAAAAATGAAGTTTGAAGAGGAAAAAATGATTGCTGAAATGTCGAAGGATGTCAATCGCTTACGCATTATTGCAGAAAGATTTTCAAAAATCGGCTCCGTTCCGGATTTGCAGTTGGTGAGTTTGAACGAAAATATTCTGAATGCCGTACAATACATTTCTAACAGGACATCCTCAAAAGTTAAGATTCAATGCCATTTCCCCGACAAAAATCACATTTTCATCAAACTGAATACGCCTCTTTTTGAATGGGTAATTGAAAATTTATGCAAAAATGCGATTGATGCCATGGACGGTAGTGGAAATATTTATATCTATACAACCAAAACATCCAAAGAATGCATTATTGATGTACAGGACTCAGGCAAAGGAATCGAAAGGAAAAATTACAAAACAATTTTTTCTCCCGGCTTCACAACCAAAAGCAGAGGCTGGGGATTAGGACTCTCTTTAGCGAAAAGAATCATCGAAGAATATCACAACGGGAAAATTTATGTAAAAAATTCCGAAATCAACAAAGGCACTACCATACGGATTGTATTAAAAATTTGAATCCTTAACTCAAAACCTAAACCCCAAAACATATCATGTTAATTAAGTTCCATTAGTAAACGCTATTTTTTGCGGGGGAAAATATAGGTTAATATTTCTATTTAAGTTTTCTAATTACTATTTTTTGTGTATTTTTGCACGGTTTTTTAAAATCGAGAAAAAGAAAGTATGTCAAAGTTTGGACAATATAATATTAATCTGAAGGAAATTGCAGACAAAGTTCAAATTTTCAAATATGATTTAAACGATGATTTTTTTGATAAAATTGACAGTGTTGAAGTAAAAAAAGGCAGTGTTCAAGCAAACGTTCATGTCCAAAAAAGAATATCAACCTATGAGTTGACGTTTAAGTTAGACGGTTTTATCAAGCTTCCCTGTGACAGGTGCTTAGACGATATGGACCAGTATATCAAGCATGAAGAAATAATTCAGGTTAAATTCGGGAATGAATTTGCGGAAGAAAATGACACCGTCATTGTTCCTGAAGCAGAAGGAAGTATTAACATTGCTTGGTTTTTATATGAATTCATCATTTTAAACATACCCATCAAGCACGTACATGCTCCGGGAGAATGCAACAAAAACATGATTGACAAGCTGAGACGCCATATGATTCGTCATAAAGATGACACAGAAGACAGTGTTCTTTTCGAAGAAGAAGGAGATGATGACAGCGATGATTTTGAAAACGATTCTATAGTTGAAGAAACGCAAATTGACCCCAGGTGGGAAAGTTTACAACAAATAAATTTTGAGAACAATTAATTAAAATAAAACATAAGAAATGGCACATCCTAAAAGAAGACAATCGAAAACCCGCACAGCTAAGAGAAGGACTCATGATAAAGCAAAAGCTCCTACCCTTGCTATTTGCTCCAACTGTGGTGCAGCCCATATCTATCACACCGTGTGTGGCGAATGTGGTTACTACAGAGGTAAGTTAGCAGTTGAAAAAACCGTTACTGTTTAATTTAATATGTCAAAAATTCATGCAGTTATCACCGGTGTAGGCGGATATGTTCCGGAGTATATCCTGGACAATCAAGAGCTTAGCACCATGATGGACACGAGTGATGAGTGGATCACCACGCGTGTCGGCATCAAGGAACGCAGAATTCTAAAACAAGAAAATACCGGAACCTCCTATATGGCTGTCAAGGCAGCGGAAAATTTGTTTGAAAAGACCGGTACCAAGCCGGAGGAAATTGATTTAATCTTAGTAGCTACCAGCACACCTGATTATGTCTTTCCTTCTTGTGCATCAATCATAGCTAATAAGTTAGGAATTAAAAATGCACTTGCTTTTGATTTGCAGGCTGCATGTTCGGGATTTATTGTGGCACTGACAAATGCTGCCAGCTTTATCGAATCCGGACGATATAAAAAAGTATTGGTATTTGGTGCTGAAAAGATGTCGTCCATTACCAACTACGAAGACAGAACCACTGCCCCACTGTTTGGTGACGGTGCGGGTGTAGTGTTGGTTGAGCCTACCGAGGAAGAGTTAGGTGTAATGGATTCCATGATTTTTACTGACGGATCAGGAGGCAAGCACCTGTTTCAAAAAGCAGGAGGATCGGTAAGTCCCGCTTCTCATGAAACAGTAGACCGCCGGGAGCATTCAGTTTATCAGGAAGGTCAGGTGGTATTTAAACATGCCGTAATAGGCATGGCCGGCGTATCCGAAGACATCATGAAGAAAAACAATTTGACTTCGGAAGATGTTAATTGGTTGATCCCGCATCAGGCTAACTTACGCATCATTGATGCAGTGGTCAACAGAACCGGTGTAAATTACGACAGGGTCATTATTAATATACAAAAATACGGAAACACATCAGCCGCCACCATTCCCATTTGCATGTGGGAATCCGAAGAAAAATTTAAAAAAGGAGATAACATCATCCTAACCTCTTTTGGTGCCGGGTTTACCTGGGGCGCCGTGTGGTTGAAGTGGGGGTATTAGGAGCGAAAGCCGTTAGCATTAATTTCGATATATTCAAGGCATATAATCCGCAAATTTGATTGAATTTGCGGATTATTTATTTATCTTTGTAAAAAAATGAAAATATGATTACTCGAATTTTAAGCAAAGAAATAGATAAACGCTTGTTTGACGGAAAAGCGATTATCATTCTTGGAGCAAGACAAGTTGGAAAAACATCCTTGCTTCATAGTAAATTTGATGGAAATCCGGATGTGCTTTGGTTAGAGGGTGATAACTTGGAAACACAACTGTTATTTGAGAATTTTAGCCTTCCTTTTGCTAAAACACTGATTGGCGATAAGAAGATTTTGATTATTGATGAAGCACAAAACATTCTGAATATCGGTACTAAGTTAAAAATCATTATAGATCAAATAAAAAATATTCAGATAGTTGCCACCGGAAGTTCATCTTTTGACCTGGCAAATAAAATCAATGAACCACTGACCGGAAGAAAATGGGAATACAAATTATTTCCCATATCTTTTGCTGAGATGGTGGCACATCACGGTTTTTTTGAAGAGTACAGCATGTTGGAGCAACGCCTTATTTACGGTTATTATCCCGATGTGGTAATGCAAAAAGATGACAATATGGTGGAAGTTTTACAGGAACTTGCCACAAGTTATCTGTACAAAGATGTGCTGAAATGGGAAAATATCCAGAAGAGCGACCGCATGATAAAACTTCTGCAAGCCTTGGCTTTTCAAGTAGGTTCCCAGGTTTCATATACCGAATTGGGTAAAATCTGCGGACTGGATGCCAAAACCATTGAGAAATACATTGTATTATTAGAACAGGCTTTTATTATCTTTCGATTAAATTCTTTCAGTCGCAATCAGCGAAATGAGTTGAAATTCAGTAAAAAAATCTATTTCTACGACAATGGAATTCGTAATGCATTGATAGCCAATTTTAATTCCGTCAACTTACGGAATGATATCGGTGCATTATGGGAGAATTTTCTGATTTCTGAAAGGCAGAAAAAAAATCATTACGCTCGTTCTTATGCCAATTCGTGGTTTTGGAGAACACAAACGCAAAAAGAAATTGATTATTTGGAAGAAAAAGATGGTGTAATCCATGCCTTTGAGTTCAAATGGAATAAAAATAAAAAAACAAGAACTCCATCAGACTTTATGAAATCATATCCAAATGCTGTTTACACCACCATCACACCCGAAAATTTCTATGAATTTGTAGGCACAGCATAATATTCCGTAAATTCAATCAAATTCAAGGAACATAATCCGCAAATTTGATTGAATTTGCGGATTGTTATTTTTTTGATTTTTTTAAATAGGGATATTCGTCAAATTTAAATTTTAAATCAGCCGGCGATGTCTCATAAGTGCCCAACTGCTGCGTTACTTTTGAGACAGCCCCGTAGCATTATTAAAATATGGGGGATCGCCCCAAAGTCCCCCCTGGGGGATTTAGGGGGCTTGTCTTTGTTCTTTATTCTACTTTCTACCTACTCAAATTTATCGATACTCCCACATAATACATCGCTCCGTAAACAGGTGCGTACATAAAGGCAGCATCATCTAAGTATTTTTCGTCTTGCACATAGTTGAAAAGATTTTTGGCTCCCACGTAAAGACGCACAATATCGAATGACTTAGACACACTCGCATTAAACGTCATATAAGGTTTGGTTTCTTTGATTTTAGAATTTTCCTCCGCTTCGCTCAGGTAATCGATATACATTTTACCCTGATACAATCCGTTCACGATAAAATTCCACGAACCGGGCGTATATTCTACCTTCACACTTCCACTTGTTATAGGGAATCGGGGAATATATTTGCTGATATCTGCAAATTGAGTTTCTTTCCAATCCTCGCGGATATTTTTGTATGCTCCGTGATTCAAAGTAAAATCTACTCCTACATTCAAGTTGCGAACAGGATTAACCAAAACGGTCAGCTCGGCACCTTTTACCGTCGCATCGTCCACATTATTCCACTGATAGGTGTAGCCTAATGCTTTCACTTGGTCATCCGCATCACCAAAGTCTATTTTATTTTTCAAATAGGTGTAAAAAAGATTGGCACTTACTTGAAACTTGTGACCGTAATAATCTGTTGAAATATTGGCACTGCGAGAAGTTTCGGCTTTCAAATCCGATGATTTCCACACACGGGGCGAACCGCTACACAAGTGTAAATCTTCCGAAAATCCGTAAGGAGCACGAAATCCTGTTCCGGCATTTGCCCGCAACACCCAATGTTTCCCGATATTGTATTTGATTGCCAAGCGGGGATTAACGCTTGTTTCATCAAAATCCGTTTTAGGAAAATCCTGATCAAATACTTTTTTGTCGGATTTGTACTTCTCGCCCGATTTGTGATAATCCACCCGCACGCCCGGAACCACAACCAAATTGTCTGTTACATGCCATTCGTCCTGAACAAATGCACCTATTTCGTTAGCACCTTTATGAGCGGTTGATTTATAGGCTTCTCCCAAATATTCACTTGACTCATCCACAACTACATACAGCCCAGATTCATTCAACCGGGAAATATAATTCTGCACACCAAACAACAAATGATGGTTGCTTAATGTTGTTCCGAACGTGATGGTGGAAACCAAGGAGTTTTCAGTAGCCAAATAGGGACGCATATCTTCCACATGAGGCGATTCGCCACTATGCGTATCCATATAATCACCTAAAAATGAGTCGTTGGTGGCATTTCGGTTATGGTTTATGTAGGTATTGGTAAAGTTCAAACTGGAATTTTCACCGAACAATTTATTGTAAGCCGCCTCCACTTCGTAACGGTCTGTGGTAATATTTTCAGTTCCTTGGGTAAACGGATTTTTATATTGGTTGTTCGTAATCACTCCGCCTTCGCGATTCTCGTTGATGGCTTTCCCTCGCAATACAAGTTTGTCTTTCCCGAAAAACGGATTGTCAATAAACAAATTCAATCCCATATTATGCAATTTTGACGCTACCCTATCCGAAATTCCGTCTTTTTTAAATACCTCTTTTCGGGTAGTTCCTTCACTGGTTTCGTCAATAACGCCGTGATCTATTTTTTGTGCGTATGCACTTATTCCAACATTGCCTTGCGAATTTCGCATCGATGCCGCCACGTTATAGACGTTGGTTTTGTGATTACCAAATTGCAAATCGGCTGAAATATAAGGAATGGCAGAAGGCTCTTTTGTGATGATGTTAATTGCTCCGGCAATGGCACTACTTCCGTACAAAGCAGACCCTGCCCCTTTTACCACCTCGATGCGGTCTACATCACCCGTGCCGATCTGTTCCAGTCCATACACGCTTGCCAAGCCTGAATAAACAGGTTGTCCATTGATAAGCACTTGTGTGTGTTCCGAACTTAATCCTTGCATTCGCACCATCGTGAAATTACAAAACTGACATTGATTTTCCACCCGAATACCTGGTACACCTTCCAACGCTTCAAAAACGTTCCACGCATTTTTGTTTTTGAATGCTTGTGAAGTAATCACTTCGGTACGCACGGGAACAGTTTTTACATAATGTGGTGTGCGTGTTCCGGTTACAACCACCTGTCCTAGGTTAAAGACGTCTTCTTCCAGCTCAAAATAAACTTCGGTACCCTTTCCTTCATGCATCTCAACCTCTATTTCCTGCGATTTATAACCCAAAGTTTGAGCTACTATTATTTGTTTCCCGACGGGCAAATGTACCAATTTAAAGTGCCCCGTTCCATCCGTAATAGTAGCAAGTGTTGTATTTTTTACTGTAATGGTTACATACGACAAGTGTTTTTGAGTTTCTTTGTCGATGACATGCCCGAAAAGCATCGCATCGGTTTTTGTTACTTGCGAAAATAATTGCACAAAGCAAAGCAAAACGACAATCAGTAGATAATTCCTTTTCATTTTTAATTTGAGTTTTTGTTTATTTTGAAGTCGCAAAGATACGGTGAATACAAAACAACTTCAATCCCCAAAACTGGGGATTTTTAACAGAAAAAATAACTAGAAATGGGGATTGTTTTATCACGAAAAATCGTCGATGGAGATTATCTCTTTCGAGATGGCATAAATGGTCAACCCCGATTGACTGCGGATGCCCGTTTTGGCGGCAATATTTTTCCTGTGTGTAACTACCGTGTGAACGCTGATATTGAGTGATTCAGCAATTTCCTTATTGGAGTGTCCGTTAACTATGCCAGTAAGTACTTCTATTTCACGATCCGAAAGGCTATCATCATCAGTTTTTGTTTGATGGGCAAAAGATAGTTTTTCGAAAAGTTTAGAGATGGTTTGAATAATTTGCTCCTCCGAATCATACAGTGAAAAGGATGCGTCAAACAACGAATTCATTTTAGGCATATGCATACAATCCATTCCTACAATATGAATATTAGGATGAGTTTTTCGTGTTTTTTTAATTTCTTTTTCCCTATTCAGAAACTGCATTGAGTTTGTGATAAGTATGTGGGGAGTTTTGGTTTCAAGCAGTTCAAAAAGTTCATCAAGCGTGTCACAGTGGTCTATTTTACAATTGATTTCCGAACGATACAAAATATCATATAACCCTTCCGATATGATTTTGGATGCTTCTAAAATCACAATATGCTGCTGTGTTCGTTGCAAGGTTTTATTCATTTTCAATTCCAATTCCGGCAGGGATTAATATGGTTTCTTCAATCAGCGAATGAATATACAAGTCATATTCAAGCTCGTAAAGCGCAAACAACAATTGTCTGCGGAGCATCCAATCATCATTGATTTTTAAATGTTTAAGCAGCAGACTTTTTAAGTCTTTGAGCTTTAACTCAATATCAGTGTGATGTTCGCTGTATTCATCCGATGAATAATTGGTGGAAGCAGCGGTGTTTTCTTTATTTTCAAGCAAGGCTATAAAATAGGGAAAAGCAATGGTGTCTTCATAATTCAAATGCTCTAAAACCTCTGCAAAGTACTCATCAAAAAACTGCTCCAACAGTTTTAATTCTTTATCGGGATGGTTTTGTTTTAGTTGGAAAATAAAATTTCTTATTTGGGGATATTTATCTGAACGATAATAGGTGTGTGAATTTTTTAAAAAATTAATGACCCGCAGCACGTCTTTTTTAGAAAAAGAGGTATTATTCGCCACCCTTACCCCGCTATATAAATTTGCAATTCTGATAAATAAGTTTTCGCTGATGTCATATTCTTTACATAGCTGAGCAATGGTCGAATCTCCCACTCGAAAATCTATCTCAAAGTGCTGTAACATAAGCAAAAGCAGATGATTTTCTTCCAACAAATGAATCATCTTCATCTCGGGATTAATACGGTATTTTGAATGATAATGCATATTCATTTTGAAATTAAAACCGTACAAAGATACACTTATTATTTAGAATAATTCTTGTTAATGGGCGAAAACAAAAGAATTGGGGCGACCACAAGGAATAGTCGCCCCAACGAGGGTCACCCAACGAGGTCGCCCCCAATTTATAAAAAGATTGGATTACAATCCCTGCTCTAACTGCAGCGTCTTGGTCGGCTGGTCACAAACTTCAGTCGGACCAAAATATTGAATCGGTCCCGGATAAATATAGCTCATGTTTTCATCAGCCCACTTCTGACGGTGCTTGGCAAAGAATTGGAAAGGTGCACCATCCAGTTTCACCAATGCTTTTTGGATCACCGGCTTCATCTGTCCATGGCGTCTTTCCATATTCATCATCATCGTAATCGGCACACCACCGGCTATCCATTCATCAGCAGGCGCAGTAGTATTTCGCACAGAAGCCATATATCCCGTTTTCCCTTCTGCAATCAAAACGGCTGCGGTATAACCCAATGAATAAGTATAATTCGCATCAAAATTAGATGGGATGGCACAACGACCTTCATATCCGAAGAAATGGCTGATGGTGGCAAATTTACCTTTATATACACCCGTAGCTTTTAGAAGAGCCAATTTTTTTGCAACCATCTCTATCAACAATTTTTCCGTCTCAATCAACGAAACTTGCACGTTTCCATGCGGGTCTCTATCGTATGTGAGTTGACGAGCGATACCTTTAGGTAAGTCTCGGTAAACCTGTGAACTTTCCGGAGAAAGGGTTCCTTTGATGTATTGACGTTTTTCATCATCAGTTTGCATGGCATTGAAATCATCATTATGAGCCAATAAATCATTTAATTCGGAAATCAGTTTCCTCATGGCAGGAATAAATTCTATCAAACCTTCAGGAATCAGGATGGTTCCGAAATTCAATCCGTGTTCTGCACGATGTACAATAACTTCAACTATATCGTCCACAATGTCTGACAAAGTCATATTTTTAGCCGCAATTTCTTCAGAAATCAAACAAATATTCGGTTGACTTTGCAGGGCACATTCAAGGGTAATGTGAGAAGCTGAACGTCCCATCAAGCGGATAAAGTGCCAATATTTTTTAGCCGAACCGGCATCACGCTGGATATTCCCGATAAGCTCCGAATACACTTTACAAGCAGTATCGAAACCGAAAGACGCTTCAATCATCTCATTCTTCAAGTCGCCATCAATAGTTTTGGGACATCCGATGACCTGGATAGGGATGTTGTGTTGTTTATAATATTCGGCAAGCACACAAGCGTTGGTATTGGAGTCATCACCGCCGATAATAACGATGGCATTGATGTTCATCTTTTTGCATATCTCTGCTCCTTTCTCAAACTGCCACTCCTCTTCCAATTTGGTACGTCCGGAGCCAATGATATCAAATCCTCCGGTATTGCGATATTCGTCAACTATTTCTTTGGTCAGCTCTATGTATTTGTGATCAACCAAACCACTTGGTCCACCCAAAAAGCCATATAATTTATTATCCGGATTCAATTTTTTTAACCCGTCGAATATTCCTGCAATCACATTATGACCACCCGGTGCTTGTCCACCGGACAATATCACACCTGCATTTTTAACCGGATATTTTTTTGCATCTCCCGGCTCAAACTTAATCAACGGCATTCCGTAGGTATTTGGAAACAAAGCCTTGATATCTTCCTGATCATCTACAGACTGTGTTGCTGTACCTTCTTTCAGAATAACATTTCCTTTCAAAGATAAAGGCAATTTAGGTTGATAAGATGCCCTCGCAATTTGCAAAGGACTTTTAATCATTGGTTTCATTGTAATACTTTTAATATTTGATTTCTGACTTTTTTTGCAAAAACAGGGGCAAATTTACGAAATAAATTGTAATTGCTATAATTTTTAAAATGATTCATTGAGACACAAATTTATTCCATCCAAAGAGTTGATTCAGTGATAATTTAGAATAAATAGAGAACTATTGATTTTTTTCTTGTAAATTTGCGGTTTAATGTTCTGATTACGTCAAATATACTACTATAATTATGTCATCACTTCGTTTTAAAGCTGTTGAAGAAGCGCATAAGAAAAAAGCAATTGTAGTTGAAGCGCCTTCTGCACTCCCATCCGAATACTTTGGTTGTAATGTGTTCAATCGTTCCACCATGTCGCAATATCTTTCCAAAGAAGCTTTAACGGCAGTGCAGGATGCAGTGGACAACGAAGTACCCTTGGACAGAAGCGTGGCTGATGAGGTAGCTGCCGGCATGAAACGTTGGGCAATCGAAAAGGGTGCAACACATTATACACATTGGTTTCAGCCATTAACAGACGGAACTGCTGAAAAGCATGATTCTTTCATAGATTATGTCAACGGACCGGGAGAAAAAATCATAGAGACTTTTCCGGGCAAACTATTGGCACAGCAAGAACCGGATGCTTCCTCTTTTCCGAGCGGTGGAATCAGAAGCACTTTCGAGGCACGTGGATACACAGCTTGGGACCCATCTTCACCGGCTTTTATTTTTGATGATACCTTGGTCATTCCCACCATATTTATTTCATATACAGGTGAATCCTTGGATATGAAGGCTCCCTTATTAAAAGCATTACATGCAATCAATGAAGCGGCGACGGCAGTCTGTAAGTATTTCGACCCCAAGGTAAAACGAGTAACCTCCTATTTAGGTTGGGAACAAGAGTATTTTTTGGTTGATGAAGGCTTGTACGCTACCCGGCCGGATTTGGCATTGACCGGCAGGACTTTAATCGGACATGAATCCGCTAAAAATCAGCAGTTGGAGGACCATTATTTTGGGGCTGTCCCCACGCGAGTGGTTGCCTATATGAAAGATTTGGAATTTGTGGCTTATAAGTATGGTATTCCCCTAAAGACCAGGCACAATGAAGTAGCGCCCAATCAGTTTGAACTGGCTCCGCTATACGGAGAAGCCAATCTTTCCAATGACCAAAACCTGCTTGTCATGTCTTTGATGAAAAAGGTGGCTCGCCGTCATGGTTTCCGCTTGCTATTACACGAAAAACCCTATGCCGGCATCAATGGATCGGGCAAACACAATAACTGGTCGTTAGGGACCGATACCGGCGTTGGCTTGCTGACCCCGGGAAAAACTCCGGCTGAGAATCTTCAGTTTATTACTTTTTTAGTCAACACCTTGATGGCTGTCCACAAGCACAATGGTTTGTTGCGGGCTTCCATCACAACTGCCAACAATGCCCACCGGCTTGGAGCCAATGAAGCACCGCCATCTATTATGTCTGTTTTTCTCGGTGCTCATATTTCCGATGTGTTGGATAAAATAGAAATCAGCACGTCTGAAGAAGCCATTGTGATGCATGATAAGAAGATATTGAAACTTGATATTCCGCATATTCCGGAGGTACTGTTGGACAATACCGACAGAAACCGAACTTCTCCTTTCGCCTTTACAGGAAACAGATTTGAGTTGAGAGGAGTAGGTTCATCAGCTAATTGTGCCTCTTCCTTGATTGTGTTGAACAGCATAGTAGCAGCACAGTTGAAAGAATTTAAGACAGAGGTGGATAAAAAAATTGCAAATGGCTTGTCCAAAGAACAAGCAATTTTTGAAGTCATCAAGTCTTATATTAAAATCTCCAAACCCATTCGTTTTGATGGCAATGGATACAGCGAAGAATGGAAAGCGGAAGCTTTGAAGCGCGGTTTGGATTGTGAAAGTAGTATTCCGGAGATTTACAAAAGGTACACCTCTCCCGAATCCATAGAAATGTTTAAAACGGTAGGTGTTCTTTCAGAAAAAGAATTGTACGCCCGTAATGAAGTTAAATGGGATATTTACGCCAAGAAAATACAAATCGAAGCTCGCGTGTTGGGTGATATTTGCTTAAATCACATCATTCCCGTGGTTACGAAATATCAATCTCTATTGTTGGATAATGTGGTAAAGATATTTAAAGTATATCCAGCCGACAAAGCCGAAAAGCTTTCTTCCATGAATAAAACTTTGATGGAAGAAATTGCCGAACGTATATGTACCATCAAAAGCAATGTGGACGCTATGACTCAGGCACGTAAAGCCGCCCATCAATTGTCGGGAGAGTACGAAAAAGCCAAAGCCTACCACGATACGGTTTTCCCCTATTTCAATAAAATCCGCTATGATGTGGATAAGTTGGAGTTAATTGTGGATAATCAGATGTGGACTTTGCCGAAGTACAGGGAATTGTTGTTTATACGATGAGGCGGTGTCTTATAAGCGCCCAACTGTTTTCGAGTTCCGAGTTCCGAGTTCCGTGGTCGCGAGGTTAAGGTGTTGCCCCTATACCAATGCAACTTTCCTCAATATTGCCTCCATCTCCTGCTGCACTTTTTGTGCTTCTGCTTGTGCAGCTTTTTAAGTTCCTTCAACTCTTCATCATATCAGTATGAACAGAACTGATGTGCTTATACATTTACGGTTTTAAAATAAATCACTTGCATGACTCGTGCATTAGAAGCTGTTTATATTACTCAAATATGTAACATAAATTTGCCTTAATGTAATAAATTTAACAATTTGTTATTCGAATTTTTATGTCATCTTGTTTGTTTTGACGAGTTTGTGTCATTTATTGACGAGATAAAGATAAAATCACAGATTAAAATACAATAAATTTGTAGTCAGAAAGTGGCTCTGCATAGAGCACATTTTTTGGTTTTATTATTCAAAGTTTAATTATTTTAATCATTTATTAGTATGAAAAAAATGTTACTTATTTCAGCGTTATTTGCCTTTATTTCTTTAGGCAATACTTTACAAGCGGAAGTTCAATGTTATACTTCGGATGAGGCGAAGACCGTGGATTTCTGGCTTGAGCATTTTTATTATGCAGTATGCACAGACTGGGAAGGAACCGGTTCGAAGTTGTTTGGTCCTAATAATGACTATGTTGATTTCAATGGTGGCAGTACGGTTGAATTTCCGGTATGGGTGTCAAAGGATGGAGAATACACTGTTACTTTATCTTATGGGATTGGCTGGGCTGATGATGCTGGAGCAACCCTTACTGTTAATGTTAATAATGAATTTGCCACACAGCTTGTTTTGCACAAATTAACAGCCGATCCTCCTGCTACAATTGATTTTAATGTTGAACTTTTTGCTGATTATGATAATGTTATTCAGCTTAAACAAACAAAGGACTGGCCTATTATCAGCGGTATTCAATTGTCTGCTGATTTCTCTGGAACGGAGATGATTCAGGCAAACGAATTTAGAGTGATTTCCACTAATGGTGCTATCTCTATCGAAGGTTTAACAGGTAAAAATCAGATTGAAATTTTCTCAATTACAGGTCAGAGAATAGATTCATCGACTACTTCATCTAATTCTTATAATTTCACGTTGGAAGATGGAATTTATATCCTTAAGGTAAATGATTCAGTTCGCAAGGTACTGGTTAGATAACAGAATTTGTTTCTTTTCAAGGAAGTGCACCTTTTTATGAATAAAGCACTTCCTTGTTTTTTTAATTATCATTTTTTATTGGTAGTTTTATTACTTTATGAAGTATATCAGGTCTTTTTTTTTCTTAGCATTATTTCTTCTTTTTCAAGTCTGTCTAAATGCCAGTAACTTACCTATATTGCATTCAGATGATGCATCTATCAAAGTAGAGTTGTTATCTGATAATCAGTATTATCTCGCTTTTAGTTTTGATGGCAAAACGATTCAGACATTAGACCCTCTCAATCCTGTTTACCTTGAAATTAAAGGGAAAGAAGCAACAGCTAACTATTATTCATGTGAACTGTTGACGAGCAGTGAATTACTCTGTAAATCTCTACTTGTTAGCTCAAGAGGATCTGAATTTTCCATTGAAGATAAATATATTGCTAAAGGAGAAGGGAGATTTGAACTGCAGCGAAAACTTAATATTATAACAGCAAAAAGTTTAGACTCTTATTTCAACTCCTTGTTTGGGTTTATAGCAGACCCACAGTCTATCAGATTAAGCCAGCATGAATATTTTGTTCCAGGTGTGTGGTACAAAGGAAATTTTACTGCATCAGGAAACTTGCCTCAGGGGTTACCAAATTCAAGTGACACATATCATTACTATAGAGAAGACCGAATAACTCTACCATTAGTTATGTTTAGAAATCCAACTGATGGGTTTACGATGTCAATCATACACAAGGATTCTCCCAACGAAACAGTCGTACAAGATGCCAATAACATCTATGTAAATAAGGATTACCAATTTGGCTCTTTGGGGATTAAAAGAGAAAATGATACAATTTATACTTCATTTATTTATCCTGGGTCTGAACATGAAAGACCATCTGGTAGCGGTTATCGGTTTCATCCTGTTGAAAAAGGTATTCAGCATGAGTATAATTTAGAAATTTCTTTTTCAAAAACTTCTTCGTATGCAGATGGTGTACGGAATACATGGAATCGTGCTTTTGAGCTTTCTAATCCTAAAATTTATCCGGTTGATTTATCATATACATATGATGGTTTAATTGAAACCCTGCTGACATATTATGTCCCGAACAGTCAAATGGGTGGCATTAGAGATGCCGCTGGGTTCCCTTTTCAGGTTAGTCTGACTACTTTTGAGCCGATGGGAATTGACTATCAAATGGGTTTTGTTGGTATGCAGATAGCTACAGGTTATTATTTATACAGAGAAGGTATTGAAAAGGACGATCAATCTATCAAAAACAAAGGTGCTGCAGTACTTGATTTTTGGGCAAACAATTGTTTGACATCTCTTGGTTTTCCACGTACTTGGTATGATCCTGGTTTAAATGGAAATACCGGTAGTTTTCGTGGTGGAAGTGATATTCGGGTATGTACCGGAGGTATGGAGGGATTAATAGCTGCATGGGCTTTTGCGAAAAAAAATAAGATTGAAGTTCCTGCATGGATTAATGCATGCAAAAGATTTGGAGATTGGTTGGTGGATAATCAAAATGCTGACGGGAGTTACTTTTTTTCATACAATCAAAACAGTATTGTTGGGGGGAAGCATCCGGCAAGTAATTACAATAAATATTTAACCATATGTGCTGTTCGATATTTGGTTGAACTTTACATAGCAACTGGAGATGAAGCATACAAAATAGCAGCTTTAAAGGCAGGAGATTTTTGCTACAGAAATATTCATGAAAAATATATGTATGTTGCTTGTGTGGTAGATAATCCACAAACTATCGACAGTGAATCCGGGCAAATGGCATTAAATGGATTTCTTGCTTTATATGATCTTACGCAAGAGATAAAATGGCTTAATGCGGCAGAACAAGCAGCCACTTATACTGAAACCTGGGTGTATTCACAAGAAATTTCCGTAGAAAAAGATAGAACAGGGGCGACTTCCTTCCCTAAGGATAGAAGTATTGTGGGGCAACACTTGATTGCCATCGGTCATTCAGCTGCTGACTTAGGTTTTGCCTGGTCGTCTTTTGCATTTTATCGTTTGTATTTGGAAACAGGTAATCCTCATTATTTAAAAGTTGCCCGCATATCAGCACACAATACAAAACAGTCCATGAACTGGGATGGATCTCTTTTTCCAGGTCAGCCCAAAGGATTACAATTAGAAGCTTTTCAAGTCATGATCCCTCGTAGGTGTAATGGTGTTATGACAACCCTTAATTGGAATTACGCTGCACATCTTGATCCTATGTTTAGATTCAAAGATGCGTTTGGAACTCCAAATTTAGAAGAAGTTGAACAAATCCCATGGGATGAGAGGATCAGATTAAATAAGCTGTACGCTAAGGTACAATCTGCTAATTATGGTCAGGAAATAGAGCTTGCTACTCCTCAATTAAACGAAATGAATGCGGGTCTAAAGATATATCCCAATCCTTTTACAAAAAATGAAAGTCAGTTAACCATTGAATTACCGAACAAATTACATCCAGTTTATAAATTAGACATATATAATGTATTGGGTGAAATTGTTTTTTCTAAGCAATTAAACAATGAGGATCAGAAGATTTATCTAAATAATCTTGATGAACTCATTCCCGGTATATATTATCTACAATTAGATAATAAACAATTTAAGAAAACTAATAAATTAATTATTAAATAATAAAATTTCGATACAATGAGCAAACTATGTAAAACGCAATTTTTAAAAAATGTAAAAAGGCCCTTGTGGTTATTCGGCCTGTTTACTGTGTTTTTTTGTGGTTTTGTTACACCAATTATAGCAGAAAGTTTAACTCAAAGTCATAAAGAAATTCACGGTAAGGTTACAGATGCAAATGATTTTCCCTTGACAGGGGTAAGTATCGTTGAAAAAGGTACCGGAAACGGGACCATCTCAGATGTCAATGGTCTGTTTGAGCTGACAGTTACAAATAGTAGTTCTATATTATCTTTTTCTTATATCGGATTTCAAACACAAGAAGTCATTGTAGGTGAAAGAACTGTCCTAAACATTCTTCTTCAAGAAGATTCCGAAATACTTGATGAGGTTGTTGTGGTTGGATATGGTACTAAGAGAAAAGGAAACTTAGCAGCATCTGTGAGTACAGTAAGAAGTGAAGATATAATCCGATCGGCTTCGACCACAACAGCAGGTGCTTTGGTTGGTAAAATTTCCGGTATAACTGCTCGTCAAAAATCGGGTGTACCCGGATCATCTGCATCATTACAAATCAGAAATCTTGGGACACCTCTATATGTGATTGACGGTGTAATGACTGATGAAGGTGCGTTTAATAATCTTGACATTCATGATATTGATAATATCTCTGTTTTAAAAGACGGAGCTGCTGCAATTTATGGGTTCAAGGCATCCAATGGCGTGGTATTGGTTACTACTAAAAAAGGAGGAAAGAAACAAAAACAACAAGTCAATGTTAATGCTTACACAGGCTTTCAACAATGGACAAAATATCCTAAGTTGTTGAACGCATATCAATGGAATTATGCTAATGATATGGCTGACGTTAATTCGGGTATTTTAAAGGATCCAGCAGTTATTGCCAATAAAAAAGAAGAATTGGAGAAGTGGAAAACAGGATATTATAATCCGGAAACCGGTGAAGATTACAGAGGGTTTGACTGGTATGACAACTTTGTCAGCAAAGCTGCCCCACAGAGCTATGTAAATATAAATATTAACGGAGGTACCGACAATACTACTTATTATCTTTCTGTCGGACATGTAAATCAAGATGCTGTGTTTAAAGATTATAACTTTAATCGTACCAATATGACGGCTAACTTTAACATTGATCTGACCGAGCGTCTGAAAGTTGGGGCACAGGTATTAGGGAAGATAGAAAACAGAGTTAATCCAGCTCTTCCGGGTACTGATGATTATGCAGAAATGCGTTCATCTTTATATAATCTGTTACCTATTTGGAGACCCTATGCTAATGATAATCCCGATTATTTGAATTTTATGGCAGGACATGATGCCGCAAGGAATATGGCTGCATATACAATTGATAATGCTGGAGAGTTTAATCAGATATGGCGTACAGTTCAACCTATTTTTAATATCGAATATGATATTCCGATTAAAGGTTTAAAGTTTAAATCGTTGCTGTCATATTATTATGCTGATAAGAATACAACTGATTTCGAAAAAGGTTGGAAGGAGTACACTTACAATTCAACAACGAAAGTATATGAAATCAAATATGATCGTGTAGATCTAGGGCAAACTTACTTGGGAAAAGATACTGAACATGTAGAAGAATTAACAGCTCAAACTTACTTTGATTTCGATAGGACCTTTTCGAATGTTCATCAGGTAACTGCTACAGTTGGTCTTGAATTGTATAGAAGAGCATGGGACAGGTTGTATATATATCAGTCTCCTGCTAACAATACCTTTATTACCATGCTGACTGATAGTGAAAATAATAAGGTTGTTAATAATGCTTTGAATTATAGCACTGCAAGCTGGGTTTTTCGAGCCGGTTACGTGTACGATCAACGATACATCATCGATTTTTCGAGTCGTTATGATGCATCCTGGAGATTTCAGAAAGGTAGTCAATGGGGATTTTTCCCTTCTGTATCCGGTGCATGGAGATTATCTGAGGAAGATTTTTTTAAAGACTCGGAAATTTCTTCGTGGTTGTCGAATGTTAAGCTAAGGGCTTCTTACGGATCTATGGGAAGTGATGCTTTGAGTACCGGAATTTATCCTTATTTTGCGTATCAATCAGGTTATAACTATGATGTGGGTGGAACAATTATCTCTCCAAATCCCATTTCTAATGCTTCGGATAATATGATAATTGGTAGTCAATCAAAAGGATTACCAATCACAAATCTTTCATGGATTGAAACTGCCATCAGCAATATTGGGATTGAACTTGGTTTCTTTGACAATAAATTAACCGCAGAGTTAGACGCTTTTCAAAGAATACGCGATGGTATTCCAGCATATCCTGATGATGTGATTTATCCTTTGGAAAGTGGGTTCCCTGCAATGCCACAGAATCTTAATTCTGATAAAACTGTTGGAGTTGACGGTTTTGTCAAATGGAGTGATAAGGCTGGAGATTTAAATTACTTTGTTGGCGTTAATGCTACTTTAGCACGTCAGATGAACGGAAAACGATATGGAGAATTGTTTTTAAATGCATGGGATCAGTACCGTTGGTCACAAGAAAATCGTTGGGCAAATGTTCAGCAAGGCGAGATATGGATGTGGGAAACCATAGGAGTGTTTCAAACGCAGGAAGAAATTGACAATTATCCGATTAATATAGATGGAGCTAACAACACCAATTTACGTCCGGGCGATTTGATTTTTAGAGACTTCAATGGTGATGGCATAATCAATGAGTTCGATAAGAGACCTTTAGGGTACGCGGCTGCTGATTGGCCTTGGGATTCTTCCAAGGGGAATAAAAACCCATTATTGTCGTTTGGAATTAACATGGGAGTTGAATGGAAAGGGATTGATATAGCAGCAGATTTTGCCGGTGGATGTATGAATACCTTTGTTCCTGATTGGCATGTCAAATATGGACCTTATCGTACTCAAACTGGATTTGTTTATAATTCTTTAGATGTGTGGAAACATGAAGATATTTATGATCCTACTTCTCCGTGGATACCTGGAAAATTTCCCGCCCCTGCCGGTTGGAACAATCCATCCCTTCGTAGCTGGAATGATTATTACACCAAAGAAGTAAATTATGTGCGACTTCGTAATTTGGTAGTAGGATATACTTTACCTGCTAAATTCACTAAGAAAATTTTACTTGAGAAATTCAGAGTTTATTTTGAAGGAAGTAATCTTTTCTCTATTGATACGCTACAAGATTATGGTTTCGATCCAGAAACATCAACAGTTACAGGTTTCGATTACCCGCAACACCGTACTTGTCTCTTTGGTGTCAATTTAACATTATAAATCATGGACGTATGAAACGAGCATGCAAATTTATACATTCAATACGATGATTATTTTAGTGTGTGAATTTTATACGATCGTTAAAAATTAATTATTATCATAATCATATGAAACTAAATAATATAATAACTACCATTATTTTCTCAGCCATTATCTTAACATTAGCATCTTGTGATGATTGGCTGACTCAGAAAGATTTAACTGGTATGAGTCCCAGTGACGCATACTCTAACGATCAAGGAATTACCAGTATTGTTGCGAATTTGTACTCCAGACTTCGGTATGAACAAGACTTCGCTTTGGATAATGAGTCTTATGATTTAACCCGATGGGATGAGGCAGTGAATAATAGTCAATACTGGGCTTTTGCATCCAATGTCGGAAAAGATTATAGGTCGTATTACGACTATGGCTTAATCAGAGATATTAATCTACATTTAGAAGAATTAGAAAAAAATGCTAAGTCTATTCCTGCTGATAAATTGAAATACTATAAAGCTGAAGCTCGATATTTACGTGCATTTGTGTACTTTACAATGGTGACGAGGATTGGAGGTGTTCCGTTGATTACTGAAACAATGGGCTATGTAGATGATCCTCTTTTGCTGGCAAAAAAACGTAATAAAGAATCTGAAGTATATGATTTTATTGTTAACGAGATAGATGATATAAAGAATGATTTGACCGTATATTCAAGTACGATTACACAAACAAGAGCATCAAAAGGCAGTGCATTAGCCCTAAAATCCAGAGCTATGCTTTATGCAGGATCTTTGGCTTTTAATTATGATAAGAGTGCTGCTAAAGGTTTAAATCTTCCAAGTGGAGCTACAGGAATTGAAAAAAGTAAGGCAAATGCATATCTTGAAAAATGTTTAGAAGCATGTCAAGAATTAGATGATATGCAACACTATGCTTTATACCAAAAAGATGCGGATTTATCGCTTAATTATAGTAAGTTATTTCTAAATAAAACAGATAACCGCGAGATTATTTTCTGTAAGGCTTATGATGGCGTTAACATGTTCAATTACTTTACACAAAGGGCGATAGCACGTTCTCAAACCGGGGTTGCTAAAAGTGGTGCACAAATTAACCCTACTTTAAACCTGGTTAATTCATATGAACTGTTAGCTACCCGTGAAATTAAGCCTATGCAGGCATATGCTGGTGGTGATGCCATTGAATTAATGACCGCTAAAACGTCAGATAAGAATTACATCATATATGACAAACCGGAAGATATTTTTGCCGGTCGAGATCCAAGGTTAGCAGGTACTGTGCTTCATGCAGGGTCAACTTTTAAGAACAAACCCATCGATTTGCAAGCAGGTTTAGCAGTTCTCGAAGACGATGGAACTTATACTTTCAAGTCAGCTCAGTCTATTGAAGCAATAAGTACTGCTAATTATGAGGGTATTAAGATGACAGGCGAGGATGGACCTTTTCGTGCAGGATCTAGCTTCTGGTATATATCTCACTCTGGATTTTTATTGAGAAAATACGTAGATACTTCAACTGGAAGTGAAACAAAAGGGAATAGCAGTGTACCTTATATTGTTTTTCGCTATGCCGAAGTGTTATTAAATGCTGCTGAAGCTGCGCTACTCTTAGACATGAATGGTGTTGGCTCTTATAATGGGAAAGACACAAAAACCCTCTCGCTTGATTATATCAATAAAGTAAGAAAACGTGCAGGAGGCGATATGTTTAAATTAAATGCTTCTGAGTTAACATTTGACAGGATAATCAACGAAAGAAAGGTAGAGTTATCGTTTGAGGACCATAGATATTATGACTTAAAAAGATGGAGAATTGCGGATGAGATTTGGGAACCTAATCGTGATAGTGAAACAGCTGTTTTGTACGGCTTATGGCCCTATAAAATATATGCTCCGGGAAAACCTGTGGATGGAAAATGGCTTTACAGAAAAGTCAAATTAGAGCATAGAGGTTCCGCTACGGATATGGGTATGCCTATCAGCTTTGATAGAACCATGTATTATTCAACTTATCCTATGAATGCAGGAAATCTTTTGGTGGAAATGAATCCAAATCATTAAGGCAGTAGTTATTAACTTTAAAAAATAAATCAAATGAAACAAATAAATTATATAGTTTTTATTGTATCGGTAATGTTCTTGATATCGTGTGAGTACGATAACTACGATGGACCTTCTGTAAAATTTACCGGTAGTTTGATAACAGCTTCAGGAGACCCGTTTTTTTATGATGGTAATCCTGGACGCGGATTGATTAAAGTTATCCAGAAAGGTTTTGGAAAAACCGATGGAGGTACTAATGTTAGAGTTGACGAAAGAGGAAACTATGCTCAACTACTTTTCCCGGGAGAGTACTGGCTTACACTCGAAAATAATCCGTATCCGTTTGAGGTAGAAAATATTAATTCTTTAGGTGCAGGTTTGGGGTATGATTCCATCAAGATAGATTTAAAATCTGACTTGAAGATGGATTTCAAAGTAACACCTTACTATTTGTTGACAGATTTTACAGCAAAAGTTGAAAATAATAACATTGTTTTAAATTGTAATGTAACAAAAAATCCGGATGCACCTGCTACTGCGCCTAAGGTAACGTTTGGAAGAGGGTACGTAAGTACGACTTCTATTGTTAACGGTGGCACTTTGTTGACAAGGACGAAAAGGGCAGTAATTACTGATTCCGGAAGTTTTGAAGTTGTAATTCCAATTTTTGGAGTAAATTCATTTCGTGAAATTTACACCAATAATTTTAAAGAGAGCGCTTACTGTAGGGTGTCAGTTGAATTAGAAGGAATTCCTTCGTATTATTTATTTTCAAATATAACAAAAATCGAAAATGTTCCATTAACTCCCTGATTATGACCTTTTTATAAAAGATGAAACGAATATATTCATTTTTTATTCAGATTGTTAAGATTTTGATTTTAAGTATTACGTTGGTTTTATTTTTTCTGGGGGCTGTCTCAAAAGTAAATATTGAAGCCAAAAACCGTAAGGTGTCTTAGAAGTGTCTAAATGCAAGACACTGAGATTGAGGGCGAAGGAGCATACTGAAGTATGTGACTGAGCCCGAATATCGAAAGTAACGCAGCAGTTGGGCACTTATGAGACACCGACTTGTCATTGTTATCTTTTTTTAATTCAAAAAATATACAAATGAGTTTTTTATCACATAAATTGTTGAGGAAATGTTTGATAGTTTTATTGCTGCTTATATCGCTCGGTTGTTGGACGGCAAATAATTATCAGATAATTTCTGGTGATGCAGTTTTGTCTCTGAGTGGACCTTTTTCCAAAAAACTCAACTTGACTTTAAGTATTAATGATATAGACTACAAAACAATCAATCATCCTTACCCGATTACACTTGAAGTGAATGAAGAAACTCTCTCTGGATTTTATGCTGAAATCATTAAAGAAGAGAATAGCCTTATTTGTACAGGAAACCTTATTAGTAAACAAGGTAGTGTCTTTGAAATAACTGATGTTTTCTCTGCTGATTTCAATGGATATTTTCAGTTGAAGAGAAAGGTGAAAGTGCTCAAAAAAAGCCAGTCCGATGAATTCTTCAATTCCTATTTTGGATGGATGATTAAAACCCCTTCTACAGTAGATGATTTTGAGTTTTTTGTACCCGGAATTTGGTATAAAGACAATCAGTATTTGACCAAAAGAGCATTAGCCAATGATTACAGCGATAATTATTTTTATTTCAGGGAGGATCGTCTGCCTCTTCCTACCATATCTTGTCGTGATAAAGCGAATGGAAATACTTTTCAAATGATGCATGTTGATGCAAAACCTGAAACTTTTTTTGGTGAAAACGGCCTTAGTAGAATTGTAGATGAACGCATGCAATTTGGTAGTTTGGGTTTTGCTCAAGTTAATGGCTTGTCGGTTCAATTTGTATATCCTGGGATTGAAGGAGAGAAGACTTATACGGGACGGTTAGACAACAAACAACAATATTTTTCCTATCGTAGTCATCCCGTTGAAGTTGGGATTAATCATTCTTACCAGCTTGTATTTGGTAAGATGAACGCAAATAGTTTTGCTGATTTGGTAGAAAATAGCTGGAAATATGTTTGGGAGAAATACAATCCTTCTATTCATAAAATGGATGTCAAAGATGCTTATCAGGCTAGTATTGAAGTGTTGGATGTTTATCTGAAAAACGTTAACGGAGCGCCTGGATGGCCTTTCTCAATATATTTACCCAATGGTGTTGCCAGGGCATACAATTATCAAATGGGCTTTATTGGAGCACAAATTTCCAATGCTGCTTTTCTACTTAGATATGGACTTGAAAATGATAATCAAAGACTTGTAGAACGTGCATCAGAAGTAATTAATTTTTGGATTCATGATAGTATGACTGATGTTGGGTTGCCAAAAACATGGACAGATGCTTATGTTGATAAAAAGAACACCTGGAGAACATATGAAACATATATGAGAAGTACTGCGGGGGGTATGGAAGGGATGATTACAGCTTGGAATGCCATGAAAAAACATGGATATGACAAGCCGGAGTGGTTAAATTATTGTAAAAAATATGCTACATGGTTGATAAACAATCAGAATGAGGATGGTAGTTTTTTTAATAGATATCAATGGGAGAATTCAAAACCTAATCATGATAGCAAATATACCACTACCAATATTATACGTTTTTTAATAGAATTGTATTGTGTAACTGGTGACAATTTATATTTGGAAACAGCACTCAAAGCAGGCGAATTTAGTTACGATTTTATTCATAATAACTATTTATACGTAGGTGGTGTGATTGACAATCCGAATGTAAAAGACCGTGAATCAGGACAATTAGCTATCTATGCATTTCTTTCACTATATGATGTTACAAAAGATGATAAATGGAAAGAAGCTGCTATTCAGGCAGCCAGATATACAGAAACTTTTATGTTCGCTTATGATGTACCCATGGCAGTGAATGATAGTCTTACTGATTTTTCGCGACATCGTGATATTACTGGTTTTACCTTGATTGCAACCGGTCATTCCGGCATAGATAACGGCTTGTCTTTTTCATCATTCCAGTATTACCGTTTATATCTGATGACAGGAGATAAACACTTTTTGCATGTTGCGAAGGTAATACAAAACAACACCTTGCAAATTATGGATTTAGATGGAAAGATGAGATATCGTTATCGCGGACTTTTAACAGAATGTTTTGGTCCTCAATCTAATCGTGGGCATAGTGTGCGTCAGCAGCTTCCATGGAATCAAGCAGCAGTGCTTGAACCCATGCATCGCTTTATGGATGCCTTCAATGAATGGGATATAGATGTCATTGAACAGTGGCCTCTGGAGAAAAGATTAAATTTGATGGAAACGTATTCTAATAATCAGGGATTAGCCTCTGAAAACAAATAAATTATATGCGTAGTAAATTCTTGATTATATGGTTTTTCCTAATAACGGGAGTGTTGATAGCTCAGCAACCGCGTATCCCTTATGTTGAAAATTATCTAGCAGAAACAGGAAAAGTATCCGATTCTCAACATTCAGTTCACTCTAGATTTTATTGTTTGCCCATGCAGCAATATAAATCTAACCAAAAATTAATACTGAATGCTCCCGTATTGGATATATTGGGAGTGAAAAATATCATTCCTTTTGGTTTTACCTTATCGCCTACTTCAGAAATCCAGTTGCAAAACAGAAATGTTAATTTGCAGGAAAGTACAATAATTTCACTGAAGCATAATGATTTATTTAATAGAATGAAATATATATTTTGTGATAGCACTCTGTATGGATTACATTTATATTGTGAAAAACTAGATTCTCATCAGACAGATAGCATTAATAAAGAACTGGAATATTATTTCAAAAAACATGATTTTTCAAATCAGGGGATAACCGTCTATTCCGATGAGGATTTTTTAGTCCGGTTTGATGAAAAACTAAATACATTAGAATTATTTTCTTTATTTCATTATCCTGTAGAAGAGTCAGTTTACCCCGGAGTTAAGCAGACGGTATATTATGGTCCACAGAATTTTTATTTTTCAGAAAATGAATATATTACTTTGGCTTTTTTCAATCAGGAATCAAAGGAAAATAATGTGCAATCTGCTTTTAAACTCTATCACACTGGGAAGAAATTGATGGATTTTCAATACATTAATTTTGTCTTGGATGATGATGTAGTATTACAATATGGTATAAGACAAGAGTTTGTTGATAGATTAGAAAATGGTCTATTGCGTGAAAAAGATACGCGAGTTTTTATTTTTAGAGAAGATTTAGAAAAAATATTGAGAGCAGATAAAATATGGGTAAGGATAAATGGTAAGAATACGTCTGTTTCTTATGAAATGCCGGCTTTTCAAAAGTATTCTGCTCATACAATTTACGAGTATTTCAGATGGCATGTTACCAACCCTATGGTTAAATACAGGGGTTTTTGATAGCATTATGCTTATAAGAAAATTAATATTTATCATATTTTTTGTTTTGAAAATTTAAAAGAACGTGAAAGCATCCCGTAAAAAATATCAACTTAATTATTTTTAAAAAAATTATGAAACAATTATTGATTATCATGTGTGTAGCAACTGTTTTATTTAGTTCTTCGTGCACACAATCTACTAACTCAAATAAAGACAAAAATTTTGAGTCTGATTCAATAACCGGAACATATGTAAATCCATTGTTGGATTATGGACCCGATCCATGGGCATATTACCATAAGGGAACTTATTATTATATGCATACCATGGTTGATAGTTTAGTGTTGTGGAAAACTGAAGATGTTACGGATATTCGAAATGCAGCTAAGAAAACAGTCTGGATCCCCACCGATCCAAGCAATGCAAAAAATCTTTGGGCACCTGAGATTACTCGTGTAAACAATAAATGGTATATACATTACGCAGCAGATGATGGTAATACAGATAATCATCAATTATATGTACTTGAAAATCCCAATGAAGATCCTTTTGTAGGTAATTTTATTATGAAAGGACGTATTAGCACTGATAAGGATAATAACTGGGCAATAGATGGATCATTGTTTGAACATCAAAATGAGCTTTATATGGTTTGGTCAGGATGGCAAACACGACGTGTTGATACAGAAACTCAATGCATATACATTGCTAAGATGAAAAATCCCTGGACGCTCGCTTCAGAAAGAGTCCTGATTTCACAACCGGAACTTGAGTGGGAAAGACATTGGAAGAATGAAAAAGGATGGAATCCTCCATATGTTATTTACGTAAATGAAGGTCCACAGCCATTGAAAAGTCCACAAGGAAAATATATTCACATTGCTTATTCAGCCAGTGGAGTTTGGACTCCATATTATGCTTTAGGATTATTGTCTGCAAGAACAGATGCAAACTTATTAGATCCTGCTTCGTGGAGTAAGTCTGCCGAGCCGGTGTTTAGACAATCACCTGAGAATGGAGTTTTCGGAACAGGTCATAATAGTTTTTTTAAATCACCTGATGGAACTGAAGATTATATTCTGTATCATGCTCGCGACACACAAGTTGACCCTCCGGGAAAGGGAGACACACGCTCTCCTAGAGCTCAAAAGATAGAGTGGAAAGATAATGATTATCCTGTGTTCGGAGTTCCTCAACCCACATCAACACGTTTAAAAAAACCTTCAGGGACAAAATAAAAAGAAATTCATGTTCCTTATTTAATTCGGTTTTATTGCGGTTTCGTGCCATACTAAAAAAACAGTAAAATCAGGGAACACACCAAAAATAAGCTCTAATTTCCCTACTGAAGTGATTTCAAATCAGTGTACTTAACTGTAAAAGAAGTGACAAAAAAATGGACATAGCCTATTAAAAACCGGGAACTTGTAATGAATCAATTTATAACTATATTTGTAAAAAGGGAATACATATAAAAACTGAATTCTTCATTTTATACTTACATACTTATTAAAATAATGTCAAAAAAGCAGGTGTAACTTTATTGATTTGTGTGTCTTTTTAATGTATGAACTGACTCGGAAATTTATCGAAAGGATTATCTTGTATGGTGATTGTTAAAAAAATCGTATTATTTACGCTCTTATTTTTTAGTGTTTCTGTTGGTGCTTTTCAGCAGCAAGATTATTATTTTCGCCATTTAACCACAGAAGATGGACTTTCCCAAAATACCGTTTTATCTATTTTGCAAGATGATAAAGGCTTTATGTGGTTTGGAACAAAAGATGGACTCAATCGGTATGATGGTAAGTCAGTCAAAGTTTTTAAATATGAAAAAGACAATGATTATTGCTTAGGAAACAATACAATATGGTCATTGCTGCAGCTACCTGACGGAAAGATATGGATAGGAACTGATAAGGGAATATACGTTTATGATCCGATTTATGAGCATTTTACGCCCTTTCTTAGTAAAACTAAGAAGAATGAAAGCATCACCAACGAAGTATTGGATATGCAATTGGATAAATTTGGAAATATTTGGATATCATCTCAAAATCTTTTTCGATATTCTTTAAACACAAATGAATTAGAAACATTTTTATACACTGAAAGAGAGTTTTCGGATGAATCTTCTTTTTTAGCACAAACCTGGTCTGTTAACATTGATTATGATGACCAGGTTTGGATTAATATTATGCATGGGGGAATTAAGCGTTTTAACCCCTACAAAAATGAACTGATTAACTACTATTACGACTCTCATGGCAATGATTTATTATCAAGTCAGATTTCAAGATCAATAGATGTCAGTAAAAATTTTTTATTAATTGGTTCATTTAATGACGGATTACGTTTATTAGACAAAACAAATGGGGAAATAACCAGCTTCCGATTAAATAGTAATATATCTCAGAATTTGTTTGTACGAACACTTGGTGTCTTCTCTGATGAAAACTATTGGATTGGAACAGAGTCAGGTCTCTATATCTATGATCCAGTGCAAAAAGAGATGATGGTACATCTAACCCATAATATCAACGATCCCTGTTCGTTGTCGGATAATGCAATTTACTCAATGTATGAAGACAGAGAGGGGGGTGTTTGGATAGGTACTTATTTCGGAGGTGTAAATTATTATCCGTTACCTTATAATTACTTTAAAAGATACTATCCCGTGGCTAACAAAAACTCTATATCAGGAGAACGTGTCAGCGGAATTTGTGAAGATGCAGACGGAAATATTTGGATAGGAACCGAAGATGCGGGATTGAATAAATTGGATGTGGAATCAAATTTATTTGAATCCTTTCTTCCTAATCACCCGCCCAGTGGTTTAAGTTATCATAATGTACATGATGTAGTTTTGGATGATGAGTTGTTGTGGATTGCAACTTTCAGTCAAGGCATAAATGTATATAATACTAAAACTAAAAAATGGAAGTATTACGTCAAGGGGAATCAGGAGGGAATGCTTAAAAATAATGATATTTTTGCCATTTTTAAAGACAGCTCGTCTAATATATGGATTGGTACTTCAAACGGGACATACATATTCGACAGAAAAACAGATAAATTTATTCCGCAGGAGTATATGGGACAACATTTTGTCTCTGATATCATTGAGGATTCTTATGGAAATATTTGGTTTTCAACTTATGACCAAGGAGCATTTTGTTATAACCTACGTACCCAAGAATGTGTGCATTACAATTATGATTCTGATGTTTCCGGATCCATCTGTCATTATAAATTGACATGTATGTTTATTGACAGTCAGAAAAGAATTTGGTTTGCATCCGAGTCGAGAGGAATATGCAGATTTGATTACTCTACACAAAATTTTATTACTTATGAGCTTAAAGACGGTTTAGGATTATCTAATATCACTGTTTATAAAATTTTAGAAGATGATAATAAAAATCTTTGGTTATCATCTAATCTCGGTATTGTTAAATTTAATCCTCAAAATACAAATATTCAATTTTTTACTCAAGACAATGGAGTTTTCGGCAAACAATTCAATTATAAATCGGGGCATAAAGATAAATCCGGAAGGATGTACTTTGGAAGCGTAAGAGGTTTAGTGTCATTCCATCCATCTAATTTGCAGATAAATGAAAATGTTCCTGCTGTCAGTATAACAGAATTTAGTCTGTTGAGTGGTCAGACTATTACTAGGACCAACAATGATCATCTAACTTTAAAATATAACCAATCTGCATTTAAAATATCTTTTGCTGCATTAAGCTATGTGGCACCTGAAATGAACAGATATGCATGCATGATGGAGGGGCTTGAAACTGACTGGAATTATTTGGGACATTCTAATGAAATTACATATTCAAATTTACGTCCCGGGAAATATACTTTTAAAGTAAAGGCATCAAATAATGATGGATTCTGGAACGATGAGGGGGAGTCACTTATTATACAGGTTTCGCCTCCCTTCTGGAGAACAAATGTTGCATGGGTACTTTATACAATTCTGGTATTTTTTTCCATATTTAAGTTTATCAGTTATTATAAAAATAAAAGTATTAAAGAGAGTAAAAGAAACCAGATAATTTTCGAAAAAGAGAAAGAAAAAGAAATATATAACAGTAAAATTCAGTTTTTCACCCAAATAGCTCATGAGGTACGTACACCACTAACACTAATTAATGGACCATTAGAATATATTTTAAATAATGATGTAAAAAAAGACGAGTTGCATAATAACTTGCGCATTATGAAAAATAATACTGACCGTCTTCTTTCGTTGATCAATCAACTGCTTGACTTTAGAAAATTTGAGTCTGGAAGAATTGATTTAACATACACACATCAAAATCTAAATGAAATTATTGAAGAAATTTATACTCGATTCAAACAGTTGATAAAACAAAAATCACTCAATTTTGTTTTATCTCTTCCATCTCAACCTGTTTTCGCCGACGTTGATAAAGAAGCTTTTATCAAAATTGTAAGTAACTTATTTTCGAATGCTATTAAGTTTGGCAATAAGAAAGTTGAAGTGGAACTTTCTGAAGGAGATGAATATGCCAAGCTTACAATTAACAATGACGGTAAAAAAATACCTAAAATACATAAGGATGATATTTTTTGTGCTTTTTTTCAAATCGGTACAAATAAGGAAATTGTCAATTCGGGTTCCGGTATAGGTCTTTCAATCGTAAAGTCATTTGTTGAGTTGCATGGTGGAAATGTTTATCTTGATGTACAAAAGCATGAGATGAACTCATTTGTTGTCAAACTTCCCAAAAAACAAAGTCGTGTATTTGAAATGCATGATGATTTAACATACGTTTCAATGGTTGAAACTTACACAAAAGAAATCAGTCATGAGAAGAAACAAAAATCAACATCAATATTGTTGGTTGAGGACGATGAAGAGTTACTTGTTTTTCTTAAAGATAGATTACAATCTAATTATCGCATACTTACTGCTAAAAATGGTGTAGAAGCTTTGATGATTCTGAATAAAGAGATTGTTCATCTTGTGGTAAGTGATATCATGATGCCTGTGATGGACGGAATAGAATTATGCAGAAAAATTAAGAATGAAAGCAAATATGCTCACTTGCCAATAATTTTGTTAACGGCAAAAGCCGATATTCAAAGTAAAATTATTGGTTTTGAGTCATTTGCTGATGCTTATGTTGAAAAACCATTTTCTCTTGAATATCTTAAACTTCAAATCTCAAACTTGATTGAAAATCGGAATAAAATTCGCGAAACTTTTATTAATTCACCTTTGGTTCTTCATGCTTCTACAACCGAACTGAATAAATCAAATGAACAATTTCTGAAGAAATTAACAGAAGAAATCAATAATAATTTATCGAACGAACATTTTAATGTGGATCATTTGGCTAAGTCAGTTAATATGAGCAGATCCAGTTTGCTGAGAAAGGTAAAAGAGCTATTTGATTCCACGCCAAGCGATCTCATTAGATCAGTTCGTCTTAAACGTGCTGCAGAAATTTTTACAGCTGGAAATTGCAAAATTAATGAGGTGTGTTACCACGTTGGATTTACATCTCCTTCATATTTTGCCAAGGCATTTCAAAAAGAATTCGGCATTCTGCCTAAAGATTTTGTGAAAGAAATTTCTATATCCAATTCTTTAGAAGTGTAAATATTAAAAAGGATATTGATTTTTCTTTTAACACATTTTTCTATTTTAATTTAGTAATGCCTCTTTCTTCCTTCAAAAGTTCATTTAGTATTTTTCAACTCTTTTATTTTCAGGTTCAAACAAACAAATAAAAATTTTACACTTACTTTGCCTATACCAATGCAACTTTCCTCAATATTGCCTCCATCTCTTGCTGCACTTTTTGTGCTTCTGCTTGTGCAGCTTTTGCGAAGTCTTTTTCTGAAGATGCATATATGATTTGGCGGGAAGAGTTGACCAATAAGCCACAGGTATCGTTCATGCCATATTTGGCTACTTCTTGCAAACTTCCTCCTTGTGCTCCCACACCGGGAACCAATAAGAAATGGTCGGGAACGAGCTTGCGGACTTCCAACAACATATCAGCACGGGTGGCACCTACGACATACATCAAATTGTCTGTGCTACCCCATTGCTGAGAGATTTTAAGCACCTTTTCAAATAATTTTGCGCCGGTTTCAGCGTCTTCTGTAAACTGAAAATCAAAGGCTCCTTTATTGGAAGTCAGCGCCAACAAAATCACCCATTTATTTTTATAAGATAAAAAAGGTGTCACCGAATCTTCACCCATGTACGGAGCCACGGTCACCGCATCAAAGTCCATCGTACTGAAAAAAGTACGTGCATACATGGAAGAGGTATTGCCTATGTCACCACGTTTGGCATCAGCAATGATGAACTGATCCGGATGTTTCTCACGTATATAATTCACGGTTTTTTCCAATGCTTGCCAGCCCTCCAAACCCAAACTTTCATAAAAAGCCAAATTGGGTTTATAGGCTACGCAGTAATCAGCAGTAGCATCAATGATGGCTTGATTGAAACTGAAAACAGCATTACTATCATTTGCTTTCAGAAACTCCGGAATTTTTTGAATATCCGTATCCAATCCCACACAAAGAAAGGATTTTTTAATCTTGATTTGTTCGAAAAGTTGTTGTTTATTCATACAATTTACCTTTTGCGTATGGATATTTACAATTCGCTTGCTTTTAATCTTTCTGCATTCTCGGCTACAATCAACTGATCAATAACGGCTTGTATCTCACCACCCATGAAAGCTGCAAGATTATACATGGTGTAGTTGATGCGATGATCGGTAACGCGTCCCTGGGGGAAATTATAAGTTCGGATTTTTGCAGAACGATCGCCGGTAGAAACCATGGTTTTACGTTTTGAACCAACCTCATCCAAGTACTTCTGATATTCAATGGCATAAATACGAGAACGTAACTCACTCATTGCCTTGGCTTTGTTTTTATGCTGAGATTTCTCGTCCTGACATTGGACAATAATACCGGTGGGGATATGTGTCAGCCGGATAGCTGAATACGTAGTGTTTACCGACTGTCCGCCGGGACCGGAAGAACAATAGGTATCCACCCGTATATCCGATTCTTTTAATTCGATATCAAATTCTTCTGCTTCCGGCAAAACAGCAACCGTAGCAGCCGAAGTGTGCACACGGCCCTGTGTTTCCGTTTGGGGCACTCGCTGCACACGATGCACACCCGATTCATATTTTAATGTGCCATAGACTTTCTGTCCCGATACCGTAAATATAATTTCTTTATAACCTCCTATGGTGCCTTCGGAAATATGAGTCACCTCCACTTTCCAACCTTTAATTTCACAATAACGATGATACATCTTGAATAAATCACCTGCAAAAATAGCAGCTTCGTCACCACCCGTTCCTCCTCTGATCTCGACAATGGCGTTTTTATCATCTTCGGGATCAGCAGGAATAAGCAATAGCTTGATACTTTCCTCCATTCCGGTAATCTTAGGCTCCAATTCATCCATCTCGATTTTTGCCATTTCCTTCAACTCAGGATCTACCTCGTTTTCCAACAAGTCTTTTGCTTCAGCAAGATGCGACAGTGCAAGTTTGTATTCTTCATAGACGGACATGATCTGTCCCAAGTCATGAAATTCTTTATTCAACTTCACATAGCGCTTTTGATCTTCTATTGCCGATGGATCGGCGATCAGAACCGAAAGTTCATCGTATTTTTGTTTTAATGTCTCGAGTTTCTCTAATAACGTACTTGTTGCAACTGCCATATATGATTGTTAAATGCTTCAATGAGGGTAAATAAAAATATTTTGCAAAATTGCTCGCAAAATCACTCCTTCAAATACTTTTCTTGCAATTTCAAAGCATATTCAATACACCTTGGATTATCTTTGTCTGCCAAGACAGGATTTAACCGAGGTATTTTTAAAAGCATGCCGGGTACTATCTCAGCCGGTGATTCAAGTATTTCTCTGTTGGCCTCATAAATATATACCCAGAACTCTTTCACTCCATAATGACGTTCTGCTATTCTGGTCAACCTGCTGCCCGGTATCACTTCCTCCGTAGTAATAAAATCACGATAACTACGAGTTTGATTGAACAGTTGTTCTAAATCATCAACTTGTGATTGACCGATATCATCGCTTTTATCTTCCGTGACTGACTCAGATTCGATGGGTCCAAAATCAGATTGCGATGCATCAAAATCTTGATTTTCAGAAGGTGCAGTTGGTTGTTCAAAATCAGGAGCAAGCGCTTTCTGAATTCGATAAGATTCAATGTACTTAGAAATAGTTGTGAAAATTTTATGATCAATAGCCAGATAAACCAATAAGCCACCGGCTAACACAGCAATAAATAAAAAATCCAATCTTCTGCTTTTGGAAGCGGGAATATTTTTAGCCTTTTCTTCAAATTTACCATAAACCGAACTCTTCTTTTCAAAAGTACTCCTGCTATCGGATGATTTACGTTCGCTAACCATACTTTCTGCTCGCACCGTTTGCTTTTTTCGATCTTCCGGTTTCGACTTTTTCTCTTCCGGTTTTTTATCAACAGGCTTATCGACAATTTTTTCGGTTGCATCCAACTTATCTATACCTTGTTCAACAACTTCTTGTTTGTCGGCCTCTGATTTCTCGGTGCCTTGCTTATCGGAATCCTGTTGCATTTCATCCGTATGATTCAAGGCATTGATTTCAGAAAGTATGTCTTTAATTTCCGTTACTTGTTCATCAAAGTGTTTCAAGGGGATTTCACCTGAATCATCCGCCTCTTTTTTTACCTTTTGCCCCTCCTCTACTTCATCAATTACTACCGCTTCAAGATGAGCATAAGGCTCATTGGCCAAATCTCTTAATTCTGCATCCGGAGTAAATGCAACCTTATGATATCCGTCTATGATAATATCTTCTCCTGTGTTGACATCCACACTTTTACGCGGAGCGTTCCACTGCAGTTTAAAAGTACCTAATCCTTTGATTTTTACGGAGTCCCCTGACAAAAGGGCTTCCTCCATAACAGTCAGCAATGCTTTGATAAAATCGCCGGCATCTTTTTTACTTACATCTGATTGCCGGGCTAATAAATCTATCCAATCAGATGTATTGATCTTAAGTTTACTCATGGCTCGGTATTCCTTTTAGTTTAACTTTCAACACTCCACTCTGACGAAAATTAACCGTCTGTTTGGGTGGTATCAGTGTCCTAACTTGTGTAGCAGGGTGTACAGATAATCTTTCTTCTCTTCGTTTCAACTCGAAAGAACCAAACCCCTGTAAATTAATCACTTTGTCTTCAAGTAGCTGTGAAGTCAATACATCAACAGCAGCTTGCAACAAATTTTCAGTATCTTCTTGCGACCGATTTATCTTATCGGCAATCGCATCAATTAGTTCTTTGTGTTTCATCACTATATTGGTTTAAATAATCATATATTTATTTCATGGGCTTTACAACAGAAGCATACAAGTCAAAATCATCGGCATCATCAATAAGCACCCGACTAAACTCTCCAACAACAACTCCCTTTGTATGTGCGGGGAGCAACACTTCCGGATCAACTTCCGGTGAATCAAATTCGGTTCTCCCTATAAAATAATCTTGCTCCTTTCTGTCAATCATCACTTTCATTTCAGAACCGATTTTTTGTTGGTTAATAATGGCTGAAATATGCTGTTGCACCAACATCAACTCATCCATTCTTTGCTGTTTAACCTCAGTCGGAACATCATCGCGATAATGTTTGTATGCATGCGTTCCCTCTTCATGCGAATACATAAAAGCCCCCATGCGCTCAAAGCGGGCAAAACGTAAAAAATCAAGCAATTCGTCAAAATCAGCAGCAGTCTCTCTCGGATGACCAACCATCATGGTCGTTCTGATATGTATTCCCGGCACTTCTTCGCGGATGCGTTCAATCAATTCGTAAGTCTGCGCTTTTGATAAATTGCGTTTCATCTGTTTCAACATATTATCACTGATATGCTGAAGGGCAATATCTAAATACTTGCAAACATTCTCTCTTTCTCTCATCACCCTGAGCACATCATACGGGAAATGAGCAGGATAAGCATAATGCAAACGCAACCATTCAACTCCCGGTATATCTGACAAACGCTCTATCAGTTCCGGTAACTTCTGCGTTTTGTACCTGTCAATACCATAGTAGGATAAATCCTGGGCTATCAATTGAAATTCTTTAACTCCTTTCTTTACCAGCAACTTCACTTCCGTTTCCAAGTCCTCTATGGATTTAGACCTGTGTTTTCCGGTAATAATGGGAATAACACAGAAAGAACAGGTACGATTGCATCCTTCCGATATTTTCAGATAGGCATAATGTGCAGGAGTAGTCAAAGAGCGCTCAAAACGTAAATCTGCACGATATTCACTGCCCAAATCCGTGAGTATCTCGTTGTAATTAAATTTCCCGTAATACTTATCAACCTCAGGAATCTCCGCTTGAAGCTCTGCCATATACCTCTCTGAAAGACATCCCATGACGTATAAACTCTTGATACGCTGTTGTTGTTTGTACTGTGCCAACTGCAATATGGTATTGATGCTTTCTTCCTTGGCATCTCCAATAAATCCGCAAGTATTGACAATGGCTATTTCACCGGTCGGATATTCGGCATCGTGTACCACTTCATAACCCAAGGCATCAAACTGTCGCATCAATTGTTCAGAGTCAACAAGATTTTTCGAGCAACCCATGGTGATGATATCGACTCTTTTTTTCTTCATCTATCAAACAAAGAACTCACAAAAGCATTTCTGTCAAATACTTGCAAATGTTCCAAACCCTCACCGACCCCAATGTATTTTACAGGTATCTTAAACTGATCGGAAATGCCCAAAACCACACCACCTTTTGCCGTTCCGTCAAGCTTGGTGATTGCCAGGGCATTGACTTCCGTGGCTTTTGTAAACTGCTTTGCCTGCTCAAAAGCATTCTGTCCGGTTGAGCCGTCAAGTATCAACAAAACTTCGTGCGGCGCTCCGGGCACCACTTTTTGCATGACATTACGAATCTTGGTCAACTCATTCATCAGGTTGATTTTATTATGCAATCGCCCCGCAGTATCAATGATGACCACATCTGCTTGGTTTGCTTTGGCAGAAGCTACGGCATCATAAGCTACCGATGCCGGATCGGCTCCCATTTTCTGCTTGATCACAGGCACATCTACCCTTTCTCCCCAAATTACCAACTGATCGACTGCTGCTGCCCTGAAAGTATCTGCAGCTCCAAGGAAAACTTTTTTTCCCGCATTTTTATAATGATATGCTAATTTTCCGATGGTAGTTGTCTTCCCTACCCCATTTACCCCTACAACCATGATAACATAGGGTTTCTCGTCGGGTAAAGAGTAAAAATCCGCTGCCGGTCCCGTATTATTCTCCGCCAGCAATGCGGCAATTTCTTCCTTTAGGATGACATTCAATTCATCTATATTGACGTATTTATCTTTTGCTACCCGTTGCTCGATGCGTTCAATGATACGCAAAGTAGTCTCCACACCCACATCTGAAGTGATAAGAACCTCCTCTAAGTTATCAAGCACTTCATCATCTACTTTTGACTTACCCATCACAGCTCTGGAGAGCTTGGAAAACACGCTTTCTCTCGTTTTGGACAAGCCCTGATCCAGCGTATCTTTTTTATCTTTACTAAAAAAATTAAATAAAGCCATTGACTTATTTACGATTTGACTATTTACAATTTACAATTTGATGGCAGGAAACCAACCATTCAAGAGTCACAAAATTAAACATTTTTTTCGTATATAAACAAAAAACCCTCCCATCGCTATAGAATGAGAGGATTTCGCTGTATGATGATTGATAAGCCTACTGATTATTTTGCAAAAAATTCTTGCACTTTATCACTGGGCACCATTTCTTCTTTAAACACATACGCTCCGGTCTTTGGAGACTTAACCATTTTAATCACTTTGGCGAATGAACGCCCTCCTGCAGTTCTTAAGGTTGCAACTGATTTCTTTGCCATGATTCAAACTTATTTAATTTCTTTATGTACCGTAACTTTCTTCAATATCGGATTGTATTTTTTCAATTCCAAACGACCCGGTGTATTCTTTTTATTTTTCGTCGTAATATAACGAGATGTACCGGGCATGCCACTTTCTTTGTGTTCAGTGCACTCCAAAATTACCTGTCCTCTTGCTTCTTTATGTTTCTTAGCCATATGAAAATCCTCTCTTTATTTATGAGAATAAATAACCTTTTTCCGCAGCTTTTTTGATGGCTGCATCTAATCCTATTTTATTGATGGTACGTAAACCGGCAGCAGATACTTTCAAACTGATCCACATATCCTGTTCAACCCAATAAAACTTTTTTGTAAATAAATTCACATCAAAAGTTCTTTTTGTACGACGTTTTGAGTGTGATACATTATTACCCACCATCGCTTTTTTACCGGTAATCTGACAAATCTTAGACATTGCTGTATCTTTTTGTTAAAAAAATGCTTTCAAAAATAGTGTGCAAAAGTACGCTATTTTTTTCAAACCGACAAGTTTTTTTACTATTTATTTGTTGATTTAGATTTCTCGCCAAATGAAACCCACACATTTTCAAAGCTCAACCGATTATTTTTATTGTTCCTTACGTTCCGTTCGCTTGTTGTTTGTTTTATTTTTTGAAGCATTGGGAAATTATTAAACCAATTTTTCTAACCTGGCTTTGCAAATTCTTTGTCAAGGTTTGGCTTAGTGCGACTTTGATAATGTGCTTTTGCAAATAGCATTGGCGTTATTATGGCTTCATTGTGGCGTTATTGGCGTTATCTTTTCCTATCAAAGAACCAATTATAAACCATTAATGAACCAATTGAACCAATTATGAACCATTTAAAAAGTAACTTGTTCCTGCCCCAACATCTCCTTTTCGTTCAAAAAGTTTATATTGTTCAATAAGCTCTGTCAAATCCCTATATGCAGTTATTTTAGAAACACCATTTAACTCTTGATATTCCTTATTTGTAATTTTACCTTTCTCTTTCACATACTCAACCGCTTTCAGTTGTCGATCGTTTAAACCAAGTTTGGTAAGTTGTTCTTTTGTCAAGTTGTTTTTAAACATTGTTACCAACAAACCTCCGTCCTGTTCAATTATTTCAGGCTCAGGAAGTCCTGCCTGTTTGCAGGTTTCAATAATTTTGATTGTACCACGTCCCCATGCGTCAATCAAACCGCCTTTAAAACAAACATCAGCAATCAAAACATTTCTTGGTCGTGATGAATGTGGTCGTTTTAATGATTCAACAGTTAACGGACTTTCTAAACCGCCATCATTCCAAAAGGAAATTTTATCATCGTAAACGCGAATTTGCGTATGAGCACCCATATAATTGCGATGTACCAAAGCATTTAAAATGGCTTCACGCATTGCTTCTCTCGGATATTCCGGCGTTTCAATACGGTGCATACCCTCAAACGAAATGTTTTTGATAATGAATTTGTGATTGATTTGATCTAAAACCGTTTGATACAAATTTATAATATTTCCTTCTTCACTTTCCTGAAAAATCAAATCCAACTCATCTCTAAAACGACCAATTCTAACATAAATACTCGGATAGAATTTACCCGGGTCTTTGCCGAACAAAACCAAACCTGCACGTTTTATTTGTCCGTTTTCCGTTAAACGCAGTTTGTCAAAAAGCTGTTCGGTTGTTAATCCGTCCACTTCGGGTAAACGCCCCTTTTCTTTTGCCATTACTAAGAATTTAGCAACTGCTGTTTCGTCAATATCATCTAATGTAGCACGAGGTTCAACAACATCGTCCCAAGTTTTGCCCGATTTTTTCAATAAAAATTCATTGAGCGAAGTTCCTGTTAATTCCTGTTTGGTGCTTCCGATACGGTAGTAATATCTTCCGCGTAATGAAATGGGAACAGAATAAGGAAGTGTAACAATTTCAATATAATGCATTTCGTTTTCTTCGTGCAGATTTACCTCAACTGTAATCCCCATAGTATTGCGGATTTTGTTTGGAATGTCGTCCATTAACCTTTTGTAATCCTCAAT
>Ga0116172_10000150_pt1 | contig 75219 bp, 57 predicted proteins | sample AD_UKC083_MetaG_FD_89799 | JGI IMG/M metagenome (GOLD analysis project Ga0116172, IMG submission 89799) | Active sludge microbial communities of municipal wastewater-treating anaerobic digesters from USA - AD_UKC083_MetaG | ecosystem: Engineered > Bioreactor > Anaerobic > Digestate | place: USA... | reverse complement strand
TGGTTAATTACCCCCGTTTTGAGCCTCTAACTGCAAATACGAGGGAATATCCAAAGATACAAAAAAGCCAACTATCTCACAATGATTTAGTTGGCTTAATTTTAGTTAATTAATGAATATCCCAAAATAAGAAAGGAGAGAACTTTCAATTCTCTCCTTTCTTTATAATCAAACTCTTTTGAAAACTTTCTTTCAAGGATTATGCTTTGGCAGTATCTTCCTTTTCTTCCGTTTTCTTGGTAGTTGTTTTCTTAGCAGGTGCTTTTTTAGTTGTCTTTTCCTCAGCTTTCTCAGCTTTTTCGGCTTTTTTGGCTGGTGCCTTTTCAGCTTTTGCTTTCTTAGCTTCTACCTTTTCTTCAACAGGCTGTTCGGTCTTTTTAGTTGTAGCTTTGGCTTTCTTTTCTGCTTTTGCTTCCTTCTCTGCCGGTGCCTCTGCAGGTTTTTCTTCTGCAACAGCTTTAGCCGGTTTCTCAACTGTTTTTTTAGTTTTTTCTTCAGCTACTTTTCCAGTCTTTTCAGTTGCCTCAGCCTTTTTAGTGGTTTCGGCCTTTTCAGCTACTTCAGCTTTTTCTGTGGCTTCAGTCTTGGTTGCTTTTGTTTTAGCAGCTTTTTTAGCCTTTTCAACAGCAGCAGTTTCCATTTGATCTTTCAAGTCGGCTAAAGATTGGATATCTCCTAAAGTAGTTTTTTCAATATTGGCTGCCGGAATAGTAGCATCCTCTTTTTTAGTACGCTTACCGGTCTTTTTTGCCGGAGCGCCGGTAGCAGCTTTTTCAGCACGTTTCTCATCTTCATGAATGCGGCTGTGTGAAAGGATGATACGTTTTGCGTCTTTGTTGAATTCAATTACTTTAAATGGTAATTTTTCATCCAATTGTGCTTGAGAACCGTCTTCTTTTATCAAATGTTTGGGTGTGGCAAAGCCTTCTACGCCGTAAGGCAGAGATATAACCGAACCTTTATCCATCATTTCGATGATAGTGCCTTCATGAATGCTGTCCACTACAAATAAAGTTTCCAATGTATCCCACGGGTTTTCTTCAATTTGTTTGTGACCCAAGCTCAAACGACGATTTGCCAAGTCAATTTCAAGTACCTGAACTTCTATTTCGCTACCAATCTGAGTAAATTCTGACGGGTGTTTGATTTTTTTCGTCCATGATAAATCTGAAATGTGAATCAAGCCATCAACGCCTTCTTCAATTTCGGCAAATACTCCGAAGTTAGTAAAGTTACGTACTTTGGCAGTGTGTTTTGTGCCAACTGCGTATTTTTCCTCTATCGTATCCCATGGGTCGGCTTTCAGTTGTTTGATACCCAGAGACATTTTACGTTCTTCACGATCTAATGTAAGGATAACGGTTTCCACTTCGTCACCAACTTTCAGGAAGTCTTGTGCGGAGCGCAAGTGTTGAGACCAACTCATTTCTGAAACGTGAATCAAACCTTCCACGCCCGGAGCAATTTCTACGAATGCTCCGTAATCAGCCATCACTACTACTTTACCTTTAATTTTGTCACCAACTTGCAGGTTAGGATCCAAGGCGTCCCATGGGTGGGCTGACAATTGTTTCAGACCCAGTGCAATACGCTTTTTCTCATCATCAAAATCAAGTATTACCACATTGATTTTTTCATCTAAACTGACAATTTCTTCCGGATGAGAAACACGTCCCCAGGAGAGGTCGGTAATATGAATCAATCCGTCGATACCGCCTAAATCGATAAATACACCATAAGAAGTGATGTTCTTTACGATACCTTCCAGGATTTGACCTTTTTGTAGTTTGCTTATAATTTCTTTTTTCTGATTTTCTAATTCAGCTTCGATCAGTGCTTTGTGTGATACAACCACATTCTTGAATTCATGATTGATTTTAATCACCTTGAATTCCATGGTTTTATTAACAAACACATCGTAGTCGCGAATAGGTTTAACATCAATTTGTGAACCCGGTAAGAAAGCTTCTATACCGAATACATCGACAATCATACCGCCTTTGGTACGACATTTTACATAACCTTTTACGATTTCTTGTGTGTCTAATGCTTCATTGATGCGATCCCATGCGCGCGTCATACGTGCTTGTTTGTGAGAAAGAATCAGTTGTCCTTTCTTATCTTCCTGACTTTCAATATAAACTTCAACTATATCACCAACTTTTAAATCGGGATTGTAGCGAAATTCACTCATAGGCACGATGCCATCGGATTTGTAGCCAACATTGACAACTACCTCACGCTTGCTGATAGAGATAACTGTGCCATCAACCACTTCCTTGTCTTTGATAGCAGTCAACGTATTGTCATAAATTTTCTTCAGTTCTTCTTTTGCGGTAGCATCTCTAAAATCATCCTTTTCATAAGCATCCCAGTCAAATTCTTTTTCTTGGGCAGGTTCTTCAACTTTTTCAGTTGCTTTAGAGCTTGCTTCCTCAATTACCTCAACAGGTTTAGCTTCCTCCTTAACTTCCTTAACTTCTTTAACTTCTTTCTTCTTTTCAACAGGAGTCGTCACTTTTGCTTTTTCAGCTTCTACTTTTTTGTCAACAGCCTTAACTTCCTCAGGTGTTGTTTGTTGTGGCTCTAATGCCGGATCTTGATTTTCTTTCATTTCTGAAAACTTTTTACTAAAAAATTAGTGGGTTAGACAATATATTTATATATAACACAAAAAATGCGGCTGCAAAGGTACAAAATAATATTAAATACACCAATACGATTGGATGCAAGGATTTTAGAATTTATCAATGCTTAGAATTTACTATACACCACATTGGCTTTGATGGGTTTTTTGCTGTGGTTCCCACCACAAATGGTCACACCGTTTAGCAGGAATTGTTGAGAAACATCTATGATTGCGTTGTTGCTTGACAGTTTTAATCTAACTGGCACCAACAAAAAATTAATGTTATCAGGGAGTTCCAAGTTGTTTTCTCTTGCCTGTTTGAATTCGTAGGCAATCAATCCTGAAATATCAAAAGAATAAAAATAGTCACTTTCTTTGGTGTCAGGATTAATTTTACGATCATAACTGCCTATGATAGCACAAGTATCGCTGGGAAGTTCTCTTTTGTTGAAAAATCTTTCGAGTGAGTTTTCTTTAATCAGTAACAAATTAGCTGGGATGGGTAAAGGAAAACTTTCCTTATTCAGGTTGTTGATATCAACCCTTAATTTTGCATCGTTGATAAAGACTCTTGAGCCATCGGATTCAATTTTTTGCTGCATCTCTTTGATTGGCAGTTGAACACGTGTGTATAAATTAGCCGGTGAAGAAATATGATGAATCTGTTCCGGTTGGTTGTTCAATTGATTTAAGATATTTTCTTTATCCGGATTGAGAAAACGATTGACTTGTCGTACCCATGTATTTGCGGGGAAAGTGACCGAATTGTTTACGGTTACGATGGAATCTTGTCCGGCTATATCTTTTGATGTATAGGTGTGACTATGGTAGTATTCCAAATCAATTTGCCGTATGTAAAGCATAGAGGCTGAACCGAAGTCGGTTGTGATATACATGCCTTTAAAAAAGTCGAAAAATTTTGAGTCCTGCGAGTAAGTGTCTGGTTGTATGTTGCTGAACCGCTGTAAGAAATCGTTATTGAGTTTGATGATTACATAAGGTAAGGCGTCACTTCCGCTTGCATCAACAGCGGTGAAGACCTTTTCACCAATCAATAGGGAATCAGATTTGTCCACATATTCATCCGGATTTAAATTGCTGGGGTAGGGTGTTGTGTAGTCAAAGGTTTTTTTATTCATTTCATATACACTGACGTGCATGGGAGCATATTGGTCGCCGAAGAATTTTTTGTAATACATCACCAATAGAATTGAATCCGGCTTTACATGATCAGGATAGACATGGTTTTTGGGATATTCTACCTGGGCTAAAATATCGGCATGAACCGTTCCGTAAGTATTATCGGAAAAAGTACCCAACAAGAACGAGTCGGGACGAGAATACATGAAATCGACGGAATAGTTTTCAGAATTGATATCAAATCTGTCGAATGAAACTGAGATTTTATCACCGGGAGGTTGAATACTGCTTCCCATATCTGTTATGTTGCTTTCGTTGCATGCGGAAAAAATAATCAGCAGGGATGCAAAAAGCTTCAGTATGCGGTTGTTCATACGTGTTTTGTAATCAAGTTTTTGTTAAAGTAACACTGTTGTAAAATTTAACGTATTCATCAGCATAATCCTCATCCGGTATATAAGGAAGGAAACTTTTCTTCTTTTCTTCAACGTATTTAAGTATTTCCGGATTTGTATCGGCTTCGGATTGTATAATACCGTCAGAATAATCAATGGCAAGTTTGCTCAAAGCTATATAATCGATTTCTTTGCCTTGCAGGTGAACCAAATCTTTTGATTCAATGCCTTCCAAAACTAATTTTTCTGCAAAAATATCTCTGAAAGGTTGCTTGAAATCATCTTTAAACAAAGAATAAATAACTTTTGAATTTTTGAAAAAAGGATCTTGGTTGAATGCCTTTTTGATGTATAAGGGTGCCAAAGCCGTCATCCAGCCTAAGCAATGGATGAGGTCGGGCGTCCATCTCAGCTTTTTCACTGTTTCCATTACGCCGCGTACAAAGAATATTGTTCTTTCATCGTTGTCAATAAACTCTTTTCCATCTTCATCATAAATGGTAAACTTTCTTTGAAAAAAATCTTCATTGTCGATGAAATAGACTTGTAAACGAGCAGATTGAATGGATGCTACTTTGATGATCAGAGGATAGTCAGTATCATCAATGATTAGATTCATACCGGATAACCTGATGACTTCGTGCAACTGATTGCGCCGCTCGTTGATTATTCCGAATTTGGGCATAAAAGTTCTGGTTTCTTTTCTTCTTTCCTGCATTGCTTGCGGTAGATACCTGCCCATATCCGCTACCGGGGATTCCTGTAAAAAAGGAGAAATCTCTTGAGAGATGTAAAGAATTTTCTTATTTTTTTTCATGAATTGTGAAACGTGCCAACCTTAAATTCCGGCAAATAAACGTACAAAGGTACAAAAAAAAGTTGGAATATTTTATTTTACAGATGAATCCCAAGAAGTTTTTGTACTTTTGGCAAATTTTATCATTCATACAAGGATTAAAATGGTTATAGCTAACACGGTTGATCAGGTTGAACAGGCGATGAAACATGTTCGCATGTCCGGTCAGCGTGTAGGATTTGTGCCTACCATGGGGGCTTTGCATGCCGGACACCTCAGCTTGGTGCAACGGTCTGTAGCTGAAAATGATTTTACGGTGGTGAGTGTGTTTGTGAATCCTACACAGTTTAACAATGCACAGGATTTGGAAAAATATCCGAGAGATTTTGCAAAAGATGAAGCTTTATTGTTAAAGAACGGATGCAATTTGATTTTTGCACCATCTACATCTGATATATATTCGGAAGCAGATTTAAAGAAACCTTTTGAATTTGATTTTGGTGGCCTGGATCAAATGATGGAAGGCAAGTACCGGCCGGGACATTTTAATGGAGTAGTGCAGATTGTTAGCAAGCTTTTTAAGATTGTTGAAGCAGATAAGGCTTATTTCGGTGAAAAAGATTTTCAGCAATTGGCAATTATTCATCATATGACCAAAGTGATGGGTTTTGATGTTCAAATAGTTGATTGTCCGATTGTTAGAGAAAAATCCGGCTTGGCCATGAGTAGCAGAAATGAGAGATTAAGTTCGGAAGAACGAGAAATTGCAGCCGGAATATCGAAAGTGTTGTTTGAAAGTCTTAACTTTGTACCGTCATTTTTACCCCGAAAACTTGAAAAATGGGTTGAGAATGAGATTAGAAATATTCCGGGATTGGACCTGGAATATTATGAAATAGTAGATACAAAAAGTTTACAGCCGGCACAAAACTGGGATAAACCTACGGTGGGATGTATTGCAGTTTATTGCGGAGGTGTAAGGTTAATTGATAATATCAGATGTTCGTAACAGTATTAAAGTCAAAGATTCATCGTGCCTCTGTCACGGAGGCGAATCTGAACTATGTGGGCAGTATTACTATTGATGAGGATTTAATGGAAGCTGCCAATATCATTGCCAACGAAAAAGTAGCTATCGTTAATATCAATACCGGTGTTCGATTTGAAACTTATGTCATAACCGGCGAGCGTGGTTCGGGTGATATTTGCATCAATGGTGGTGCAGCAAGATTGGTTCAACCCGGCGATTTGGTTATCATCATGGCTTATGCTATGATGGATTTCGAAAAAGCGAAAAACTTCAAGCCAAAGGTGATCTTTCCAAATGCTAAGAATCAGCTCTTGAACCGGTAAGCCCCGGCTTTACTCCTTTCTTTTTATGAAATTCACACTTTTACAGACAGACTTAAAGTCAAACGCACGTGCCGGTTTGATTGAGACTGCCCACGGGAAGGTTGAAACACCTATCTTTATGCCGGTTGGTACGGTTGCTTCTGTGAAAGCAGTGCATTTTCATGAGCTGAAGGAAGACATTCAAGCACAGATCATTTTAGGCAATACCTATCATTTGTATTTGCGACCCGGATTGGAAATTTTGGAGCAAGCCGGTGGTTTGCATCCTTTCATGGGTTGGGACAGACCTATTCTCACAGATAGCGGGGGCTTTCAGGTTTTTTCTTTGTCAGCCAACCGTAAATTAACTGAAGAGGGTGCTTATTTCAGTTCGCATATTGACGGTAGCAGACATTTGTTCACGCCGGAAAAGGTAGTTGATATTCAGCGTGTCATGGGTTCGGATATCATGATGGCTTTTGACGAATGTCCCCCTGGAGATGCTCCTTATGATTATGCGAAAAAATCCATGGAATTGACCCATCAATGGCTGACACGTGCTCATAAACGTTTTCAAGAAACAGAGGTCAAGTATGGTTACTCTCAAAGTTTCTTCCCCATTGTACAAGGATGTGTGTATCCGGATTTGAGAAAACAATCGGCTGATTACATTGCTTCTGTTGGCGCTGATGGCAATGCCATCGGGGGTTTGGCGGTAGGCGAACCCGTCGAAAAAATGTATGAGATGATAGAGGTGGTGAATGAAATCTTACCTCAGGATAAACCGCGATATCTGATGGGTGTCGGAACTCCAATCAATATTTTGGAAAGCATAGAAAGGGGAGTGGATATGTTCGACTGCGTGATGCCGACCCGCAATGGTCGTAACGGTATGCTCTTTACTTCCGAAGGTATCATGAACATGCGGAATGAAAAGTGGAAAAATGATTTCTCGCCATTGGATCCCAATGGTACCTCTTATGTTGACCATGCCTATACCAAAGCTTATCTGCGTCACCTTTTTATCAGCAAAGAACTGTTGGCAATGCAAATAGCCTCTGTTCACAATTTAGCCTTTTATTTATGGCTTGTGAAAGAGGCTCGTCAACATATTTTATCCGGAACATTTGCCTCCTGGAAGCGGGATATGGTATCCCGCTTAGGCAGAAGACTTTAATTGATCTATGAGGGTTTTAGAACCAGCGCACGTAACAGAAATCCTGACGATGCGGCAAGTCCTGATGCTTGGGGAACATGCGGAAAGCATATTTGATGGTTCCCGAAAGATTTAATTTATAATCCAAACTGAAACGCATTTTTGAGCCTTCAGTGGCAATTAAATCCATTTCTTTCACCTCATGCAAGATATCTTCATTATTTTTGCATTTTTTCAACACCACCAATTCAATTCCGATACCTTTATCATTCAATGCTTTCGTGTTGACGGTTACTTCCATCTTGTACCTTTTTCCAACTTGGGCATTGTGGTACAGTTCCTCGGGAATTTGTATTTGCTCAATTTCTATAGCATCCCAATGAGAGGCTATATTTTCTTTCCAAGCCGCCATTTCTTTTGCTTTCGTATAATTATTCTCTTTCAGTAAAGCAGCACGTTTTCCTAATTTGTAGTAAAACTTATTAAAGTAGTCATCCATCATCCTTTTAGTGGTATAAACCGGCGTAATTTGAGCGATGGAGTTTTTGATGTATTGAATCCACTCAGTAGAATAACCTTTGGTGTTCTTAGCATAATAAAGCGGTATGATTTCATTTTCCAGTATGCTGTAAATGGTTGCCGCATCCAATTGGTCCTGGTGCTCCTGGTTTTCGTAGGTTCGCTTGTCGGTCAATGCCCAACCGGCACCTTTCACATAACCTTCATACCACCATCCGTCTAAAACTGAAAAGTTCAGTACGCCATTCATTTGAGCTTTTTGTCCCGATGTACCGGAAGCCTCTAACGGACGGGTAGGGGTGTTGAGCCAAACATCCACGCCGGATATCAAACGTTTAGCTAATCGCATGTCATAATTTTCCAGGAAAATAATCTTCCCTAAGAATTGGGGCATGCGCGAAATTTCAATGATTTGTTTGATTAACCCTTGTCCGCCTCCATCAGCCGGATGTGCTTTTCCGGTGAACAGGAATTGTACGGGTCTTTGCGGGTTATTTACTATTTTCTCCAGCCTTTCCAAGTCAGTGAAAATCAGATGGGCACGTTTGTAAGTAGCAAATCTGCGACCAAAACCTATAATTAGTGAGTTGGTATTGATAGAATTTAACACAGAAACAATTCGTGAAGGATCGCCTTGATTTTTCAGCCAACTGTCATGAAATTGTACTTTGATATAATTCACCAATTTGTTTTTTAATACCATCCTTGTATCCCAAATCACCTGATCCGGTATTTGGTGGATGGCTTCCCAAATCTTTTTGTTGGATTGATCATTATAGAAAGAAGCATCGAAATACTTTTCATATACTGTTTTCCATTCGGAAGCAGCCCAGGTGGGCAAATGAACGCCATTGGTCACATAATCAACATGTAACTCTTTCGGGAAATAACCTTTCCAAATGGGATTAAACATTTCTTGAGATACCATGCCGTGCAATTTACTTACGCCATTCACTTCCTGGCAAGTATTGCAAGCAAAAACACTCATGGAGAATTTTTCATTTTTGTTACCCGGGTTTTCTCTACCCAAATCAATCAGATTGTCCCAACTGATGCCTAATTTTGCCGGATATGCATTCATGTATTTAATAAACAAATCCTCACTAAAACTGTCGTGACCGGCAGGAACGGGTGTGTGTACCGTGTAAAGAGAACTTGCTCTGACTACCTCCAATGCTTGTTGGAAGGTTAGTCCCTCAGCTACGTAATCAATCAGGCGTTGTACGTTGATTAAAGCAGCATGGCCTTCATTGCAATGATACACATCTTTCTTGATACCTAATTTTTTCAAAGCCAGCATACCACCGATACCCAACATGATTTCTTGTTTCAGGCGGTTTTCCCAGTCACCCCCGTAGAGCTGATGCGTAATAGAGCGATCTTCTTCATTGTTCATCTCATTGTCGGTGTCCAACAGATAGAGCTTAACACGTCCCACATCTACTTTCCACAAATAGGAATATACGGTTCTATTGGGGAAAGGTACTTCTATCACCAAGGGATTTTCATGCTCGTCTTTTACCTGGGTAATGGGTAAAGTGTTGAAATTTTGAGGTTCATAAGAAGCAACTTGCTGCCCGTCAACGGAAAGCAATTGTGTAAAATATCCGTAGCGGTATAAAAAACCGATTGCAGTCATGTCTGCACCATAATCACTTGCTTCTTTTAAATAATCACCTGCTAACACGCCCAATCCACCTGAATAAATTTTGAGAATTTCCGTTAATCCGTATTCCATACTGAAATAGGCAATGGAAGGTTTATCAGTTTGCTTGGGAACATGGATGTATTGCGAAAATCTTTCGTAGATGCTGTTTAGTTTTTGAATGAACTCTTGGTTTTCTCCCAGTTCAACCAACTGGTCATGTGAAAGTATATTTAATAACAACACAGGATTGGATTTGGCTTCTACCCAAGCATTATAATCGATTTTTCGAAATAAATCCTTCGCTTCGGCATCCCAGTACCACCAGATATTACGAGCTAATTCCTCTAATTTTTTTATACTCTCAGGAAGAGAAGATTTTACGGTAATCTCTTTCCAATTCTCTGCGTTGTAAGCATTAATTTTGATGTTCATAAATTTATGTAAAAGAGTTAATTTTGAGCTAAAAACATGTTTTATAAATAGAAAACGCAAATATATATCTTTTTTATAGATAAAAATATGTTTTATAACATGTTTTTAGAAATTTGTTTGAGAGTTTGAAATTTAGGACTGTACGCTCTATGCTTTCTTCCTCAACGCAATATCATAGGCCAATTCATAGTATTGAATAAACTCAGTCCATAAGGCTTTTTTGCCTATGGTTGCTGCTTTGTTGCCTATGGCGGTTCGCACTGTTTGGTCAAGCTGCACGTACTTTCGGATGGTTTCAGCGATTTTTACGGCCACTTCATGTCCATTGTAATCTGAACGGTGGATTACTTCTACTCCGTCTGTAATATCCTTTGAATATTCGGACGACCACTCGCCAAAGCCTGATAGATCAGTGGTAATGGTAGGAACGTGAAAAGCAATACTTTCCAGGGGTGTATATCCCCAAGGTTCATAATAGGATGGGAATACCGATAAGTCGAATCCTATCAGTAATTCATAATAGGTTTTATTGAAGATACCGTCAAAACCGTTTAAATACGCCGGTACGAAAATGACTTTCACCTTGTCTGTTTTTTTGTTTCTTAGGTGAAACCAGTTAATGGTTTGTAATATCGGATCTTGATGCGGATTGTGTAATTCGTGGGTAGTAACACAATTTTGTCCTTTTGATATTTGATCGGGATTATTTAATGCATGTACCAAATCAATGCAAGGACCTTTAATCCAGGCAGGAACCATAATGAAAGCTACAACTTCATTTTCAAGCCCCGACATATTATTCAAATGCTTCAAAGATTCGATGAATACATCCAAACCTTTGTTTTTAAACTCATAACGACCTGCGGTTACGACAAAGGAGGCATTATTGCTCAAAGGATAACCTAAAAGTGTTTCAGCAAGTTTTTTTAACAAAGTGCGAGCTTCTTTTCTTTTTGGAGAGAAAGATTTTCCTTGTGGTACAAATCCATTTTCAAAACCATTGGGAGTAACGATGTCCGGTTTCCTTTCCAGCAACTGAGTGCATTCTTTGGCAGTAATATTACTTACAGTAGTAAAACAGTCAACCAAATGTGCAGCCCGTTTTTCAGCCGAATGCTTGGACACCATATTCAACTCCTCAGCCATCTGATCTCCCTTGTATTCATGCAAATAATCGTACAAAGGCTTGTGATTGACTGCAATGGAGCGACCGATGGAAGTGGCGTGGGTTGTAAAAAGGGTAGCTATCTCTGGCAATTTATTTTTGATGTAAAATATACCGAAGGAAGTCATCCATTCATTGAAATGAGCTACTACCTTTTGTTTCTTTGATAATCGGTGAAATTGATAAAAGCTTTCTATCACTATTCCTGAGGCATAACCAAACATAGAAGATTCGTCATAATCTCCATATGCCATCAAAGAATTCACACCTGAATTTTCCCATACTTTACCGTAGATTTCATTTTTCTTCAGCATCAACATGTTGAAGTCAACCAGAACAGCGACAGGTTGTCCCGGAACTTTCCATCTGCCTATACGAATAGAGAGATTGTGACTGTCGGAAATAGCTTTTTCCCATCCCGGAAAAATATTGGTGTCTTCTTCGAAATAAGGATTTTCTTGCTCGCGCCATATTTCCGGACCGATGAATATCAGTTTGTCACCATACCGTTGAGTTAAAGTAGCTGCACGAGTTGATAGTACGGTGTAAATACCGCCGACCATATTGCATACTTCCCAACTTGTTTCGAATATATATTCGGGTTGTTTAAGTTGCTTTTTTTGTTTCATATTTGTGACCCCGGCGGGATTCTAACCCACGACCTTCAGAACCGGAATCTGACGTTCTATACAGCTGAACTACGGAGCCTTTGTTATTTTATTTATTTGCGGTGCAAACATAGTAAAAAAAACTGAATAGATATCTTCATTTTTTTGTCTCGATACAAAAAAACGAAGCAAAAAAAAATCAAGACTGCGTCCGCTTCGCTCGAAAAATTAGCGCTCGAACAGCTAAATCATCCAAACTCGCAACTTCGTTGCTCAAACAATGGACGATTCTTAACGCTGTTCTCACTTATTTTTCGGCTCACCGGACGAGGTCGGTCGGGCGCAGAAGCCTTGGTAGATTTGTGGAGATAAATATGCTGCCCTTACAGGGCGCATGGTATTTTGGGTCATTATTAACCCCAGAGCGTTGCTCTGGGCTGACAAATTTTGCCCTTTCAGGGCGCGGCACACTCACAGATGATTAATAAATTTAGCTGCTGATCGACTAAGGAATTGTCCGTAGGACAAACACGTGAATAACCCCCGGATTCATCCGGGGTGGAAAGGTCGAGAATGGTAATAAAACTCTGTAGGAGTTTCCCAAAATCCAAATTGTTAAACGCCTACAGCGTTTAAGCAGTCACACGTACTCAACTGCCCCCAATTAAAATTGGGGGTTATGCACGTGAAACTTCTACGAAGTTAAAAAGCGTTGTGTTAGGAATATGTAACATATAATCTGCAGCCCTGAAGGGGCAATATACACTAGCCCAATGGCAACGCCTTGGGGTTATATAAATGAAGAGAGAATACCGCGCCCTGTAAGGGCAGCATACATAGCCCATTGATGTATCATAAGCGTCCAATTGCTGCAATTATAAGATGCCTTACTGGAAAATTTTATCTACATTTGTGCGTTATACATATGTATTATATCCTATCTATATGAGGAAGCTATATTTTTTATCCTTTATGCTCTTGATTAGCGGGTCAATCCTGGCTGCAGAGCCTTACCGCACCCGCATCTTGGCTGATAACATCAGAACACTCACCATAGGCTTGGCGGATAATGCCACGGAGCTACCCATTTTAGAACTGAACGAAGACCAACAGCTTGAAATTCGCTTTGATGAAATGTCGCACGAAACACATCATTACGGTTATACCGTTTTGCATTGCAATGCCGACTGGACTCCTTCTGATTTGAGCACTTACGAATATCTTGATGGTTATACCAATGGTAATATCACCGATTACAATCGTTCCATCAACACTCATTATTTATACACGAATTATCAGCTCAGGATACCTAATTACGATATGAACTTTAAAATATCCGGAAATTACGTGTTGTTGATTTATGAAGATAATAACAAAGATAAACTGATAGCACAAGCCTGTTTTTCCATAGTGGAACCAAAAGTGAAAATTGATGCTGGGATTCGGGCAAATACGGATATTGAAATCCGTGGCAGATACCAACAACTTGATTTCGAAGTATTGCTGCAGGGTTATTACGTGCGCGATCCTATGTCGGAAATCAAGATGGTTGTCAGACAAAATGACCGGCTCGACAATGAAGTAAGGGATATAAAACCGAATTATGTCACTGAATCCAAATTGTCCTTCATCAATAACAAAGATCTGATCTTTGAAGGCGGAAATGAATATCATAGCTTTGATATTTCCTCTGTTTACAACTTCAGCAGGAATATCGACCATTTTGAATTTACCAATAACGGATATGAGGTAATTCTTTTTCCCGATAAAATACAAAAAGGAAGTTATATACATGATTACGACGCCAATGGCAGGTTTCTCATCAATCATCAGGAAGCATTTGAAGATATACATACTGAAGCGGATTATGTGCATGTGCATATTAAACTGATTGCCGACCGTCCGTTTTTTGACGGACAACTCTATTTGGGCGGAGGTTATAATTATAACCTGATAAACTATGACAACCGTTTAAATTACGATAATACTGTACAAGCCTACACCAAAACCCTCTTACTCAAACAAGGAGGATATAATTATCAATACTGGTTTTTACCCAAAAATACTTCCAAAGCGACCGTCACCAGAGTAGATGGTTCCTACTGGGAAACGGAAAACGAATACACCATCTATGTGTATCATCGGGCGTGGGGGGAAAGATATGATAGGTTGATTGGGGTTGGGAGAACTTATAATAACTAATAACTAAGAACTAAAAACGAAGAACGAAGAACGAAGAATGGAGAGTTAAAGTTTTAGAAGTCAAGTGGTTAGTAGTTTTTTAGAAGTTAATGAAGTTAGGGAAGTCAAAGAAGTTAGGTGTGTTCCGTGTTCCGAGGTTGCGAGTTCAGTTTTGGCTGTTAGTTCTTAGCCCTTAGTTCTTAGTTTTTAGTTTTTAGTTCTTAGTTTTTAGTTCTTAGTTCATCGTTCTTAGTTTTTCGTTTATAAAAGTGTTCCGCTATACCAACTACAACACCATCCTCAAGAATCAGTTTGCAAATCGGGTTCAAAAGATTTCGATCCATGCGGGCTTTACTTGTCCGAATCGAGATGGGAGCAAGGGATTGGGAGGATGTACCTATTGCAACAATCAAGCTTTTGTGCCGGATTATTGTGAGCCTGTCAAATCCATTACACAACAAATTGAAGAGGGCATACAATTTTTTCGAAAGAAAGAGAAATATGCCAGTCAGGCTTACTTGGCTTATTTTCAGTCCTACACCAATACCTACGCCAACATAGATCACTTAAAATCTATCTACGGGGAAGCACTGCAACACCCGCAAATCAAAGGGATAGTAGTGGGTACCCGTCCGGATTGCGTAGATGATGCAATCCTGGATTATTTTGCAGATCTATCGAGACAAACCTATGTCATGATTGAGTACGGCATAGAATCGACCGATGATAAGACTTTGGAATTTATCAATCGCGGACACGACTACCAATCTGCTGTCGATGCCGTGCATGCTACTGCCCAACGCGGGATCAATACTGCCGCACATATCATATTAGGTCTTCCCGGTGAAAGCAAGGAAACCATATTGTCTCATGCCGACAAACTGAACGCATTACCTTTAACAGCCTTAAAATTGCACCAATTGCAATTGGTCAAAGGCACCGTTATGGCAAAGCAATTTGAGACAAATCCCGAATTATTCCATCTTTTTCAATTGGATGAATATATAGATTTGGTGGTTGATTTTTTAGAAAGATTATCCCCCAACATAGCTGTAGAGCGCTTTGTGTCTCAATCACCCGACGGATTTGTGATTAAGCCGGACTGGGGTGTAAAGAATTTTGAATTTGTAGATAAAGTAAACAAAAGACTGAAGGAGCGGAATACCTGGCAGGGAAGATTGTGCGTTGCGAGTTCCGGGGTGCGCGGTGCGGGGTACGGGGTGCGTGTTCCGGGGTCACATTAAATTAATTTTTTTCAAACCTCTTCGTTGTAAATCCTTGAATATCGACTCCCAAGCCAAACTCCCCTCCGTAGGGTAATTATACACTCCCAAGACTTCTCGTGTCCTATCCGAACGAACAGCTAACAATGTGTAATAAGCCTCTTTGCTTACGCTGTCTCCATGACGGGTAGGTATAAAACAAGCATCAATCATGACAATCGGATAATAGGACTCTAAAGGACGATTGAGCCACATACCAACCTCCTCTCTGGCGGTATCGAACATACGGCTGACCTGGCTGCTACTGTAATGGGAACCGTAAATCTCTCCAAAAATATTCCCAACCTGTTCGGTGGTTAAACCCGATTTGTACAACTCAAAGGCAATGGATCGGGCTTCCTGTTCCTGATTCTTGAGCAAAGCCAAAATAACCGGATAAAAACCACCGTTACGTGTGCGAGGTATTTGGAGTTCAAGCATTCGTTTGTCACCAAATGCCTTACGGTTACGGAAACCATTACTGTAGTCAGAAACCTCGTTTTTGTAAGTCTCACGCTCGGATTTCATCAAAGCTTCTAAGCTTAATTTTAAAATTGTGTTTAATCCGTCTTCTTTTTGTAGAATATCTTCCAATATTTTACTAACTTGCGGCTGTGTAAGGTGCATAATCTTTAATTTTAAATTGTTTAATAGGTTTTTTTAAAATCAAAGATAGATAAAATGCGCTTTACACACTTTTGGGGACAGTATCCCCAAGTCACGCCACATACGAAATCATGAATATTGCCGGTCAGGTGTTTGATTGCGGCAGTTTCAGCACAGCAACACAATTAAACCTTTCCCATCTCACATCCGGGATTTATTTGATTAAGATTGTGCAAGATAATTTGCCTGTGGTAAGGAAGTTTGTGAAGAAATAAGGTAATAATCGAAGTACGAGACTGAGCTCGAATATCCCTCCCAATACGGAAAACAAAGTACCTAGTTTATATTGTTTCTGTTGCTTGTCTTTTTCGAGAATTATACTTTTTCACTCCCATTCTATAAATAACCAATATCAACGCAATGCCATAGATAATCTGACGCATATTGGCGGCAATGGACGAAGGCATACCCACAAAACGCAATGCTTCCGGCAGAAGTACCAAAAACATTGCTGCAAAGAAAATCCCTTTCAGGTTACGCATACCGCCGATAATAACTATACTTAAAATAAATATGGATTCATCCACGGTAAAGCTGGTCGGGTCGATATAGCTGATATAGTGTGCATACAATACTCCGGCAATAGATGCCAACATTCCGCTAATAACAAACGATGTTATCTTGGCATTATGCACGTTTTTTCCCAAACTGTTGGTGTAAACTTCATCTTCGCTTAATGCCCGCAATACGGTGCCGAATGGCGATGATGTAATACGATGCAATAGATACCAGACCAATGCTGTAAACGTAGCCGAAAGCAACAGAAAAGAGATTTTGCTCTCGAATGCAAATCCCAATATCTTAAACGAAGGTATTCCCGGAATTCCCAAAGGACCATTGGTAATACTTTGCCAATTATTCATTATGGAAAAAATAACCACCTGAATTCCCAACGTAATAATTATATAATAATCGTCAATGGTTTTTACTGCAACTTTGGAAACAATAAAGGCGATAATACCCGACAACAAAAGTGCCACTAACAGATTAAGCAGAGAGGGTGTACCGAAGTTTACCGACATTAATGCGGTAGTATAAGCACCGATACCGTAAAATCCGGCATGAGCCAACGAAATTTGTCCGCTATAACCCGCCACCAAACTCAATGATTGCGAAAGTATGGTGTAAATACATATTAATATGGCAAGGTGTAAGATGTATTCCATTATATTTCCGCCTTTTTAATTCTTTTTCCACTAAATCCGTATGGTCTGAAATAGAGAAAAGCAATAAGAATAATATAAGCCGTGGCATTCATCCATTTGCTATCTAAATAGTAAGCTGCCAAATGTTGTGCCGTTGCCAACAGCAAGCAGCCCAACAATAAATAACGCATTTTACCCATACCGCCGATAATCATGGCTACTACGGCATAAAGCAACCAGTTAAATCCCATAGTGGGTGTCATATCGGTATCGGCAGCGATAAGAATTCCGGCACAGGCAGCCAATCCAGCCCCCAATATAAAACTCCATACAACGGCTCTATTCCTTGATATACCGAAAATACCGCTTAACTCAGGATTGGACGATACCGCTTTTATTTGTCTTCCGATATTGGTCTTTTCTAAAAATAGCCAACTCAATACCAATAGTACTATGCTTACAACTACTGTAATTATCTGCACATCGGTAATATATGCTCCCAAAAATTCATGCCCTGCTTTTACCTGCCAAGTACGGAGACTTAAACTATCGTTACCCCATATTAACGAAATAACATTTTGAACAACAATGTATAAGCCTAAGGAAATTACCATCATTTGCCAACTTTCCAACTTTCTTTTTTGCAATGGTTTATAAATCCATTGGTTTATAGCAAGCATAAAAACGATGGTAAACCCTATTGAAGTTGGGATACTTATCCATAGCGAAAGGTCTAGTTGAATATTTGTAAAATAGGTGACATAAGCACCAAATACCAGAGCAATGGCATGTCCTATGTCAATAAACTTTAATGCATAGAAAATTACTGAAAATGAATATGAAATAAGAAATAATATAAATGTAAGTACAAATATATTAATAGTTAATTGAGCAGTAATATCCATTATATATTTTTTAATTAAAATTTGAAGCTATATAATTTGCATTTAAAATACCCTTATTTATGAGAAACTCAAAGTATTCAAGAAAAGAATTTCTTAAATATGAATGTGCTTTTATTTTATTTTTAACATGCTCAATATATTTTGGATCTGTGTAAAAATCATTTACAATATTTGACTGCAAACTAACTAATTCATCCTTGTTAATTGATGGGTGATTTATTACTGGTTCTTCGGTTGTAAAGTTATCCATGTTAAATTTTTCAGGGAGATACAAGCGAGTATATTCATTCCAAATTTTCGTTCCTGGAAAAGGCGTAATAAATGATATTCTTATTTCATCTATCGGAAGAGTCTTAAGAAAATTGTTATAATTTTTAATTTTTTCTTTTGTGTCTTCAGGAAAGCCAATTATTAACAAAGCCTTAATTATTAAACCTATATCATTTGCAGTATTTAATATTTCTTTATAATCAAGTTTATTTAAAGAATAATTGTCTTTTATTTTACTGGAAAAATCAGCTTCTGATTCAAGACCAATACTCAATTTTACACAGTTGGCTTCTTTCAACATATAAAGCATCTCATTATCTAATCTGTCAAGTCGGAATAATCCCCACCAATGAATAGGAAGATTTCGTTTAATAAATTCATTACAGAATTCAAATACCTTTTTCCTATTTAAGTTAAAAGTTAAATCAGGAAAATAAACTAAATTGGTACCGAATTCATTGTGTAAATATTCGATTTCATCCACTACTTTTTCAGGAGATCGCCAAGCAACCTTCTTATTCCACACACTAACAGAAGAACAAAAAACACAAGCATAAGGGCACCCTCTCGAATAAAGAACCTGAGCAATGTTTTTTTGTTGAGATGGAGCAGGATATGCAATTTGATGTTGTCTTGCATTTGATAAGACTTCACGTTTTCTTTTAGGTAGAGGGAGCATGTCAGGATTCTGACAAATATCACGTGGTTTATTTTCAATTATTTTTCCGAGAGAATCTTTATACCAAATTCCCCTGATATCCGAAAGACAACTATTAGAGATTAATGCTCCTATAAGTTCCTGCAATGTGAACTCACCTTCTCCTTTTACAACTATATCAACCTCTTTATTTTCAACAACTTCTTTTGGAGCTGCCGAAGGATGATAACCTCCAAAAATAATGACAGGAGGCTTTTTCCCTAAATTCTTAAATAATGATTTAATTTTTGACGCTAATTGAAGGCAATACGAATACTGGTAAGTATAAACACTAAAACATACTGCAATTAGAGATTCTTCTAGCACTTCATTCAATAAAGTCTCTTCATCTATTAAACCATAATAAATAGTAGATGAAACACCAACTTGTTCTAAGGCTGACTGTATATACTCCAAAGCAAGTGGCTCAAGGTTTGCCGTACGTACAAAACCATTTGTTTTATAAAGAGTTCCTAATGGCTGAATAAGTAAAACTTTATTTGGATATTTTGTAATATCTTGCATCTGGTTCTGTGATATTATCAACATTTATTTTTACTTTTAAATCGTAGTTTGTTACTTCAGAATTAACCCCTTTCAATGTAATAAATTTTAGAGGTTCCTCATAAAAACTCTTATGTATTTCTTGTGCATTTTTTTTATTTTCATCAAAATGGTAGTTAATATCTATAGATATATTTTTATCAGAGATTTCAACATTTCCATATTTAATATTTAAACTACTTGGATTGAAAGAGTCATAAGACAATTCCGGCGCTTCTCTTCCAGCCTGGCATAATGTGTCGCAAAGAGACAACAAATATCCCAACGGATTTTTTTCTGGATTAATAGATGCGTATTTGCCATCTTTAGGTTTATTTTTAGAGAAATAATCGTTGTCAAAATCACCCATTAATTTCTTTATATCCCATTGAGAGATGTGATGAGGTAAAATAGCCCTACATATAGGTAATCTATATTGCTCTTCTAAAATTATTTCTTCCTTACCTACCTTTTTTCCCTTTCCTGTATTCTTGACATTAAATAGTAATTTAATCTGCTTATTATCAAGCGAATGGTAAACAAATAAACTTGACCATATCCCATGGTTAATATGTTGAAATGCTATCGGAATAATAATGTCTCTATTTCTTATTTCTATGCTGCTAAAAATAGGATCAAGGGATATGACGCTCTCTTTCGTTATATCATGAATATTATCCAATAAACGCTCTATTTGCATTAGGTTTCCCAAACGTGGCACCCATTGTAAAACATTCTTTTTCCGTTTAGGGTTAACCATAAAGTTTAAAATGTATTTTTCTAAAATATACTCTCCCTTTTCTAATACATATGCAATGTCATGACACATGGCAACGATAAACCATTTTTTTAGAATGACTTTCATTTTCTCGTTGTTCCCACTATCGCTTTCAGATACACAAATTAAAGAACTTGGTAGTATATTGCTTGATTTTGTTTTTAAGAATAGTAATCCCATTACAAACACATAAAACGAATGAATAAAATGATCTCGGTATTGTGAAACAATAAAAAGTTCTCTTTCACGCTCAAATCCTCTGAATAATTGCCTAAAAACATGAGGAACTCCTTTTGCTTCAAATGCTTTATTTAATCCATCCATTCCAATTCCAGCTTCCTGAATAATAGTTTCTATTTTATATTGACTATCATCAGGAAATAAATAATCTATTATTCGTGCTGTGGTACGTGCAACTTCGTACGACCAGTGTTTATACCCTATCCAATATTGTCCAATTTCTGAATTGGCAACTATAAAATGCCCTCTAACTCTATCCAATACATTCTTAAAAACTTCAATTTCAGAATCAGATGCCTCTAATGCTGTGATAAAAGAATTAAGTGCGCCGTCAGAGAAAAAATTATCTTTATACACCATACCTGAACCGACATATAATCGCTCAACACTGTTAATTAGTTCTGCTACATATTTACTAAAATACCATCTTATTTCTTTTATAAAATTATATAGTTCATCACTATCTCCTTCTGACTCAGAATTAGGTATTATTTCAAACTCAAATCCTGCCATGTAATCCGTTTCTGTAATGTCTGCTATGTAAAAAATAGTGTTAAAGTCACCTATTGTATCATTATTAAAAAAGTCATTTACTGGTTTTAATAAACTTCCTACATCCTCATCTGTATAATCTCTGATTGGAATTTTTGGGTTTGTATTTTTTAGTTTATTTAACCTGTCTTTATTAACCTCATCTGTAAATAATATTTTGAATTTATCACAATTTTTAATATTTTTAAATTTAAAATTATCATTATTCCTACTTACAGCTAAACATAAATCATCATCATCATCATCGTGTGTTTGAAAACGCCACATTAATTCTGTTAGTAAATGAACTGGTTTTTCCGGATTTCTATACATTAGTTCTATAGAATCGCTTTTGTCTCCTTCATTATTTGAATCATTATCTTCTGGAATTAAAATCTCCATCCAATTTTCCTGTTCTTTTTCCCACTTTACATCACCTTTATATGTTCCTACAAAAGGTATTGAAATTCTGGTTGATGTGTAAAGAGAATTTAACTTTATCACACTTCGGCCCAAAGAAAAATTCACACTTTTAGTATATAATTCAATTGCAATTTGTTTTAATAGGCCTTTTAATTTTTCTGTAATTCCTTTCGAATATTTTTTCCATTTTTGCTCATCTTTTCTTTTTTGTGTTAACTCTTTTTTTAAGGCGGAAAAAGCGTCTATATATTCTTTTGAAATACTCTTTTTCTCATTATTTGATGTTCTCATTTTTCACTCTATTTAATAAAAACAAATTCTCCATTAGCAACTGTTTTAAGTGCAATATCTTTAAAAGCATCTCCTGATGGTAACATTTTGGTTTTACCTGAAACTCCTTGATAATCCAGTTTTGATAGAGCTTCCTTCAACTTTTCTTTATCATTAGGATTCTCTTTAAGAAGTTTTAATGTTATTGCCATTGCATCATAGCCCAGTACTACTCCAATACGCGGATTTTGTTGATGTTTTTCTTTGTATTTGGCAATAAATGTACTGTCAACGAAAATAGAGGTATAAACAATCCCCTCAGCTGCATTTTGTGCAATTTCTAATAAATCATCCCCTTCAGCACCTGTACTGCTGATAAACTTAACATCGAGGTTTGATTCTCTTGCCTCTTTCAATATATGACCAGTGGTTTTAGGAGTTCCTGCAATGTAAATAGACGATAATTTAGCTGCTTTTATTTTTAATATCAATGCTTTAAAATCAACATCTTTTCTGTCAAAACTTTCCTCAAAAACAATCTCTCCTCCTAAAGTTTTATACTCCTTTTCAAACGCTTCTTTGTGAGATTTTCCAGAATCGTCATTCATATATAAAACTCCTATTTGTTTTATAGATAGATCATTGTAAGCATAGTTAGACATAACTTTTGCCTGATCAGGTGCAACAGGTCCCATTCTAAAAATATATTTGCCCGAATTGGAGAGCTTTGGACTCGAAGCAGAAGGAGAAAATAGAATAGTTTTGGTGCTTTCTGCAACAGGTATCATAGATAACATATCAGTTGTAGTAATTGGACCAAGAACAATCATTGGTTTAGAAACTTGAATAATTTTTTCTAAAGCCGTCCTACTTCCTTTCGGAGTTGAGAAGTTATCTTCGATTATAAATTTAAATTCTAATAGATTGTTTTTTTCTACTTCCAGAAAGTCTGCATATGCCATTTTCATTCCATTTAACACATCATTACCTTGACTAGCTACATTTTCAGTCAGTGGCAAAACAATACCAATGTTTACTGTTTTGCTTTTTTCTTGATTAATAAAATATAAAACTAATAACGCAATAATTGCAATTATCGTTACTGTAATAAACCACGTTTTCTTTTTCATATCATAAATGTTTTAATGTTATCTAATGTGTCGAGATTTTCGGTATGTAAATATCCTAATTTTAATCCGATTATCCTATCTGCATAAGCGAAAAGTTCTTTTATCTTATGTTCAACCAGTACAAGTGTTATTCCACTCTGTTTTAATTGTTCTATATATTGCAACACTGTGCTTATATTTTTACCGCTTAGTCCTGCCAATGGCTCATCGAAAAGCAGCAGTTTTGGACGGTTAACCATAGCCATTCCCAAGCTAAGCAATTTGGCTTCGCCACCACTTAGTTGGTCTGCTGTTTGGCGGTATCTGTTTTTTAAGATTGGCATTTCGTCCAAAAGTTGTGCTACACGGTTTTCGGTTTCCTCTTTGTCATTCAGATGCAGCAAACTCATTCTTAGGTTTTCGATTACACTCATATCGGCAAAAAGTTGGTTTTTTTGCGGGATATATACTAAATGTCGTGCAATTAGTGTTGAGTGATGTTGCAAGTTGAGTTTTGAATTGGCTGTTTGAATAAGTTTGTTATCGTAGTAAATATTGCCGTTCCATAAAGGCAGTAATCCGTAAACAGCTTTTAGCAAAGTACTTTTTCCCGAACCATTGCCACCCACCAAAAGAATAGTTTCGCCTTGCTCTATTTCTAATGAAACATCAAACAAAACTTGCTTTTTGTCGTAACCTGTATCAATATTTTCAATTTTCAGTAAACTCATATATATGCGTTTTGCACTTCGGGATTCTGTCTAAGTGTTTCGTAATTTTCAAACCCCGTTATTCGCCCATTGTTTAAGAAAAATATTCGGTCGGCTACGGTTTCTATAAAATCGGTATTATGCTCAATAATCAACAGTGCTTTATCGGCTTTTAGTTTGCGAATTACTTCGGTCAGCTTCTCTCTAAATGCCATATTTACACCTGCCACAGGTTCATCAAGCAATAAAAACTGCGGTTCGTTAGCCATACAGCAAGCCAAGTTAAGCAACTTTTGTTGCCCGTAAGAAATTTCATCGGCTTTGCTATCGGAAATATCGTCAATAAAGCAGGTTTTCAATATTTCATCAGCTTTTTGGCTATTTTCTGCCTGCTCATGTTTTATGCCTTTGTTTGGCAAAAGCGTTTTCCACCACTTCTCTCCCTCCTGCTGCGGAAAAGCCAACATCAGATTTTCCTTTACCGAAAGATTGCCGATTAAACGCATATCCTGAAAAGTTCGGGTAATGCCCAATCGGTTGATTTTATATGCCGCTGTTTTATTGATTATTTTCCCGTTTATGCTCACTTCGCCTTTGTCCTGTTTCAGAAAACCGGAAATAATATTGAAAAGTGTTGTTTTCCCCGAGCCGTTGGCACCCATTAAAACAGCAATCTGTCCTTTATGAAGTTCAAATGAAACATCAGTAAGGACTTGATTATCTCCAAATGATTTAGCTATGTGGGATATTGTGAGTGTCAAAATTACCAATTAGTTATGGAAAAAATACAAAAGTAATGATTTTGCTTGTAATTATGTTAATTTGTAATTTTTTTATTTCCGGTATAATAATTCTTTAACTACTAAGCTTGTTCTCTAAATAATAGGTATTGTATAAGTACCCCTCCGTGTAATTTTGTGTTACTGCGGGGTATTCATTAATTAACAAAATTAAGCCAACTAAAATCATTGTAAGATAGTTGGCTCGTTTGTGTTTTTGGTTATTCCCTTGTAGTTGTAGTATTTTATGCTGCCCTTACAGGGCGCGGTATTCTTTCTTCATACGTATTCCCAAGGCGTTGCCATTGGGCTAGTGTATATTGCCCCTTCAGGGCGGACCCTGGTGTTTTCAATTATGCTGCCGCGCCCTGAAAGGGCAAAATTTGTCAGCCCAGAGCACCGCTCTGGGGTTAATGATGACAAAAATAATCGGGCGCCCTGAAGGGGCAGCATATTAATCTCCATAAATCTTACCCAAGGCTCTCGATTGCGCCCGACCGACCTTGCCAGGCGCAGTCTCGATCTTTTATTTGCCTCGATCAAGACAAAAAAATACCGTATTAAAACTTCACAGCTTCCTGGTATTTAAAAAAATAATAAAAAGCTACTTTATGCCATTTGGTCAAATTTTTATCTCCGGAAAGCAAACTTGACAATGTAGATTTATCAATACCGGTATAGGCGCTAACTGTACGGCTTTTCAGATTTAAATTTTCCATTTTTCGTTTTAACCATTCGGCAGTAATGGCATCTATATCCTTTCTGTCATAGTCCACTGCCGAAACGGTCAGTTTCCAGCTCGCGGGGATTTCACCTGCTAACATTTCGCGCACACGCGTTGTTAATTCCTTTTTTGAAAGCTTCAGTCCATTCACTAACTCCTTTTGTTCAACCCTAACAATAAGCCGATTGTCTTTAAAGCTGACTATATCTATAAAGATACGCGCATTACGTCTGTACATAGCAGCCATTTGACTAATTCTTTTTTTGTTTTCTTCCGGGATGGGAAGTAGTTCAATGTTTTTCATACTTCACAGTTTTATATATTTATTAAAGAGAAAGGGCGGGCGGAACACCGCCCTTTCAGTTTTACAGTTTGATTAGTCTTAAATTTGTTAAGTCGAAAATTGCGATTTGTTTGTTCTCACGTCCAAATTTTTTCGCTTCATCCGGGTCGGTAAAGATTCTGATAGAATCGTAATAAAAACGATTACTTTCATCATCCAACCAACCACCGACTTTTTTTTCGTGACTCAACGCATGTTTAAGAACTCTTTCCAATCCCTCATCATCGAAACTGTCTTGAGTTTCGAGATAGGCTACTGAAATTCCGCCTGTAATCTTTTTTAAGGTTGTAAGATCAACCGTGAATCCATCCGGATTCTCCTTTGCTATCGCTTGGATAGCCTTTTTAAGTTTTTCCATAATGAAAAAAACTTTTATGCGGACGTCACCCGCGTTTTGTTTGACACGACAAAAATATAATAAAAGTTTGTTACTCGCAAACATATTACTGTTTTTTTAAAAAAACACACTTTTCCCATATATAACCCCAAGGCGTTGCCATTGGGCTGGTATATATTGCCCCTTCAGGGCGGCATATTAATCTCCATAGATCTTACCCAAGGCTTTCGATGGTGCGACCGACCTTGCCAGGCGCAGTCTTGACTTTTTTTTGCTTCGTTTTTTTGTATCAAGACAAAAAAATGAAGTGGGGGTTTGAGACAGCCCTTAGTTTAATAAAAATAATTATAAAAATAATTTTAATTGTAATAGTTTCAATATCAACCACTTGCAAATTAAAGATTTTTTTCGTTATTTAATACCAGAATCTGATGAAATTATTGTAATTTTGCAGCGTTTTTTAAGCGATTTGAATAAAAAAGCACAAGATAGCTTACTATCAAGGTTTAAGGAACATTGAAAGGCATTTTAAAGTGCTATAATTAAACATATATAAACTATGGCAAACCTGATAAAGACTAAACGTGGTTTGAACATTCCAATTACCGGAAGTCCCATCGAGATGATTGGGAAATCTACCTTGCCTACAGATTTTGCATTGGTTCCTGATTATTTTCATGGGGTAACTCCCAAATTGCATGTTAAAGAGGGTGATGTCGTAAAAGCCGGCACGCCCGTTTTTTATGAAAAGCAGTTTCCGGATATGAACTTTGTTTCACCGGTGAGTGGTACCGTCAAAGCAATCAACCGTGGTGAAAGACGTAAGATCTTGAGTATTCAAATTGAAGCGGATGCTAAGATGACTTATGAATCTTTTGATAAACCGGATTTGAAGACACTTTCAGTTGAAGAACTTATTCAGACTTTGCAAAAAGTTGGTTTGTGGGTGTTCATCAAGCAACGCCCCTATGATGTGATTGCCAACCCAAACAAAACACCCAAGGCAATCTTCATTTCATCTTTCGACTCGGCTCCTTTGGCTCCTAACAATGATTATGTTGTTGGCGGACAAATGGCGGATTTCCAGAAAGGTATAGATGTTTTGGCAAAAATTGCCAAGGTTCACCTGGGCATCAAACATGGTAAACAAACACCTTTTGCTGCTGTTAAAAATGTTGAGATCACGGAGTATGAAGGTCCTCATCCCGTAGGCAACGTTGGTGTTCAAATTAACCACGTAGATCCTGTCAATAAAGGTGAGGTGGTTTGGACCATCAATCCCCAGGATGTACTTTTTATCGGTCGTTTTTTCAATAAAGGTATTATAGATCTATCGAGAACCATTGCATTGACCGGTCCGAGTGTGAAATCTCCACAGTATTGCCAGACGGTGGCAGGTGCCGGTATCGGTTATTTGATACAAGGTAACCTCATCAAGGGAACACATAGATTTGTAGTGGGTAACGTACTGACGGGTACAAAAGTTCCTGAAAATGGTTATTTAGACTATTATGCTACACAACTTACCGTATTGGAAGAAGGCAGTGAAACACATGAGTTGGTGGGGTGGGCGATGCCACGCTTCCGTAAATTTAGTGTGAGTCGTACTTATTTTTCTTTTCTCTTTGAATGCAAGCTGTTGAGTAAACTGTTTGGTAATTTGAAATACAAATGGGATACTCGTTTGTTAGGTGGAGAACGTGCTATCATCATGTCGGGAGAATACGACAAGGTGCTTCCCATGGATATATTGCCCGAGTATTTAATCAAGGCGATGATTGTAAAAGATTTGGATAAGATGGAAGCCTTGGGAGCTTATGAAATTGCTCCGGAAGATGTGGCATTGTGCGAATTTGTTTGTACGTCTAAGTTGCCCCTGCAGCAAATTGTACGTGATTCTTTGGATTATATGAAAAAAGAACTGGAATAATTATGAGTAATAAATTAAGAAAACATGTTGACAAGATCAAACCTAATTTTCAGCCCGGAGGTAAGTTGGAGAAACTGCACTCCGTGTTTGATGGTTTTGAGACTTTCTTGTTTGTACCAAACACGACGGCTTCAAAAAAAGGAGCTCATATTCGCGATGCCATAGATTCGAAACGCACCATGATTGTTGTGGTGATGGCTTTGCTTCCGGCATTGTTGTTCGGAATGTATAATGTAGGCTACCAGCACTATTTAGCAATAGGGCAGGATGCAGGCTTTTGGTCCACTTTTGTTTATGGACTCTTGGCTGTTTTACCCATAATTATCGTTTCTTATGGTGTAGGTTTGGGAATTGAATTCATCGCTGCGCAAATCAGGGGCAGTGAGATACACGAAGGTTTTTTGGTAACCGGAATGTTGATTCCAATGATTGTTCCTGTTGATACGCCCCTTTGGATGATTGCCATAGCTACGGCCTTCGCAGTAATTTTTGCCAAAGAAGTTTTTGGTGGAACCGGTATGAATATTTTCAACGTAGCCTTGGTTACACGAGCATTTTTATTTTTTGCATACCCCTCTCATATGTCAGGAAACACCGTTTGGGTACGTACCGGTACTACTTTCGGTTTAGGAGGTGGTACTCCCGTTGATTCTTATACAGGTGCGACTGTACTGGGAGAATTGGCGACAGCCTCATCGGATAATATACAAGTGGTAGATGTGGTGGGCAATCCCATTGGCTTTTGGGATGGATTTTTAGGCTTGATACCCGGTTCTATTGGGGAAACATCTACCTTGGCCATTTTATTAGGCGCAGCCTTGATTTTGTTCACAGGCGTTGCCAGTTGGAAGGTGATGTTGTCGGTGTTTACCGGAGGTGCTTTGATGGCATTTGTGTTTAACTCATTTGGACCGGATACTGCCGTTGCTCATTTCCCCTGGTATAATCATTTGGTGTATGGTGGTTTTGCCTTTGGTGCAGTATTTATGGCAACAGACCCCGTGACTTCGGCACGTACTGAACTTGGCAAATGGATTTTCGGCTTTATGATAGGGGCGTTTGCCATCATCATCCGTGTGTTGAATCCGGGTTATCCTGAAGGAATGATGTTGGCGATTCTATTCATGAATATTTTTGCACCATTGATTGACTATTATGTGGTAAATGCCAATATCAAAAAACGTTTGAAACGCGCTACAAAAAAAGCTTAAAGGAAAGGAGAAGAAATGAATACAAATAGTAATACATATACTTTTATATATGCCACGGTGATGGTTGCTGTTGTGGCATTGATGCTCGCTTTTGTCTCAAGTGCGTTGAAAGGTATTCAAACTGAGAATATAGAATTGGATAAAAAGAAGCAGATTTTAAGTTCTTTGAATATCAATTTGGAAGGTGAAGATGCAGCCGCTCTTTATGATCAATATATTGTTCAAGAGTTGATTATCAATACCAATGCAGATATCCGGTCGGATGTGAAGGGTGAGGCTTTTGCTTTGGATTTTAACAAAGAAATGTCGAAGCAGGCATCAGAACGTCAATTGCCACTTTATATTGCAGAAGTTGAAGGTGCTACCAAATACATTATTCCTATGCAAGGAGCGGGTTTGTGGGGTTCAATTTGGGGTTATGTTTCTTTAAATGAAGATAAAAATACGGTGTATGGGACTTACTTTTCTCATGCCAGTGAAACGCCCGGATTAGGAGCTGAGATTGCAGAGAAAGAATTTCAGCACAGATTCGCGGGTAAGAAAATCTTCAATAACCAAGAGCAGTTGGTCTCCATTGCGGTGATGAAGTCCGGACAGAAAGCCGACAATAAAGATCAGGTAGATGGCATTTCAGGTGGTACCATTACCAGTCAGGGTGTAGAAGCAATGTTATTAAACTGCCTGACACAATATGAAGCCTATTTTAAAATTAAAGGAGGAACAGAAGAATGAGTAAATTAATGTCAGCCAAAACGAAAGAGATATTGTTAGGTCCTTTGGCTAAAAATAACCCGATTACCGTCCAGGTATTGGGAATTTGTTCGGCACTTGCCGTTACAGCCAAATTGGAGCCTGCATTGGTGATGGGTATTTCCGTAACCATTATTGTAGCATTTAGTAATGTGATCATTTCTTTATTGCGCAATACCATTCCCAACCGCATCCGTATCATTGTGCAGTTGGTTGTCGTTGCAGCTCTTGTAACCATAGTAAGTGAATTTTTAAAAGCATTTGCCTATGATGTGAGCGTGCAATTGTCGGTATATATTGGTTTGATCATTACAAACTGTATCTTGATGGGACGATTGGAAGCTTTTGCCATGTCAAATGGCCCCTGGGAATCCTTTATTGACGGATTGGGTAACGGTTTTGGCTATGCCTGGATACTGGTGGTAGTTGCCTTTTTCCGTGAGCTTTTAGGATCCGGTACCTTGTTTGGCTATCAGGTAGTGCCACAGGCTTTGTATGATGCCGGATATAGCAATAACGGCTTGATGATTTTACCACCCATGGCCTTGATCTTAGTGGCGTGCATCATTTGGGTGCATAGAGCGAAGGATAAGGAGTTGCAGGAGTGATTAGTAGTAGTTAGTAGTTAGGAAGTTAAAGAAGTTAGGGAAGTTAAAGAAGTTAGCAGGGAGAATATTTTTGAATAATAAAAGAACCGGCGATTGTTGGTGAAAACGATAAAATATAGCATATGGAAAATGTAGTCAGTATATTTGTCAGGTCGATTTTTGTCGATAATATGATTTTTGCATTTTTCCTCGGGATGTGTTCTTATCTCGCGGTATCGAAGAATGTAAAAACATCCATGGGTTTAGGTATAGCTGTCGTATTTGTACTGGGTGTTACCTTGCCTGTCAATTATTTGCTCGAAAATTATGTATTGAAAGAAGGTGCACTAGTCTGGATAAGTCCTTCATTAAAGAATTTGGATTTAAGTTACCTGGCTTTCATCTTGTTTATTGCGGTAATCGCAGCCATTACGCAATTGGTCGAGATGGTGGTGGAAAAATTCACTCCGGCATTATATAATTCTTTGGGTATTTTCTTGCCGTTGATTGCCGTTAACTGTGCCATCATGGGTGGTTCTTTGTTCATGCAGCAACGTGGTTTTGCAAATATTGCAGAAGCAACATCCTATGCCTTGGGTTCCGGAGTGGGCTGGCTGCTGGCTATAGTTGGATTTGCAGCCGTACGAGAAAAAATGGCCTATTCCAACGTGCCTGCACCTTTGCGTGGACTGGGCATTGGCTTTATCACCGTGGCATTGATGTCCATAGCATTTATGAGTTTCTCAGGATTAAAAATATAATATAAACAGGATCAAAACATAAGCATAACAGCGCAATTACATTCTAACAATTATGATATTAGCTATTGATACGACTATGATTGTCGTAAGTCTTCTGGTTTTTTTAATTGTGATATTATTTTTAGTGGTTATTTTGCTTGTCGCTAAACGCCATTTAGTTGCATCCGGCGATGTAACCATCACGATTAATGATGATAAAGAAGTTGTGGTTCCGGCAGGAGGTTCGTTGCTGGGCACCCTGGCAACAAAAAATATATTTTTGCCATCGGCATGCGGTGGTGGCGGTACTTGCGCTGAATGTCGCTGTCAGGTCATTGAAGGAGGAGGGGAGATTCTTCCTACGGAGGCTGTGCATTTTTCTCGCAAACAAATTATGGATAACTGGAGATTGGGTTGCCAGGTGAAGATAAAAGGTGATATGCACATCAAGATGAATGAAGCCATCTTAGGTATCAAAAAATGGGAATGTGAAGTGGTTTCCAACAATAATGTAGCAACCTTTATCAAAGAGTTTGTTGTAAAATTGCCTGAAGGTGAAAGATTGAATTTCAAACCCGGAGGCTATATTCAGATTGACGTTCCCAAATATGATATAAAATATACTGATTTTGATATAGCTGAACGTTTCCGCGGAGACTGGGATAAGTTCAAAATGTGGGATCTGTCGGTAAAAAACGATGAAGAAACCATGCGTGCTTATTCCATGGCTAATTACCCTGCCGAAGGCGATATCGTGATGTTGAATGTGCGCATCGCTACGCCTCCGTGGGACAGAGAAAAGAATACTTGGATGAATGTTAAGCCCGGCTTATGCTCTTCCTATATATTCAATTTGAAGCCTGGTGATAAAGTGATGATTTCCGGTCCGTTCGGAGAGTTCCATCCCATCATCGACAGTAAAAATGAAATGCTCTACATTGGTGGTGGTGCGGGTATGGCACCTTTGCGCTCGCATATCTTGCATTTGTTGAATACCTTAAAAATTACGGACAGGAAGATATCTTATTGGTATGGAGCACGTTCCAAGAACGAGATTTTTTACGAGGAAGATTTCAGAAAATTAGAAAAAAAATTCCCCAATTTTACTTTCAATATTGCATTGAGCGAACCACTGCCTGAAGATAAGTGGACAGGTTATGTAGGTTTTATTCATCAGGTGATTTTGGATAATTATCTTGGAAATCACGATGCTCCGGAAGATATCGAGTACTACATGTGTGGTCCCGGTCCTATGGCTAAAGCAGTTGAGAAGATGCTTTACGACTTGGGTGTTCCAAGAGAAATGTTGATGTTTGATGATTTTGGATGATAATTTTCAGCTCATCGGTCAAGGTCGGTCATTTTCTCAATCGCCTTTTCACGCTCGAATTTCAGCAGATAAGTATCGGGATTAGGCAAATGCCAAATAACCGGAAATAATTCCGGATTCGCTATAATTGCCGGATACAGATATCTTGCTGTTGATCCATAACCCAATTGTTCCAAGACCACATAATCCACCTTCTTTTGGATTAAATCCTGTAATAGTTCATTACTGTCAATAGCGTATTTATAGTTGACAGCGTAAATATTGGAAGCATAATAAGTGAATAATTCAGGCTTCCGGCAACAGCAAATTACATTTTTTGGAAATTGTTTCTGCATTTCCTTGGCGATGGTGAAATAATTTTGATAAGCAGGAGGGTGGGGGCGTTTAGCTACCTCAGCTTGCGCTTCTACGGGAGCATGCATTAAAAAGATCAATACCAAAAATGCATAAGGAAGATGTGGTTTTAATTTGTGTTCTTTTTTCCACAACAACAGGATGAGATGATATAATCCTACATAGAAACCAACAAATAAAAAGGGTGCAATGGGTACCACGTAGCGACTGCCGTTTCCGCCATGCCACAGCATAAATAATCCGATTTGACCTGCCAAATAGGCAATCAGGGGCCACTTAATTTTTTCCATTTTCCAGGTGCCGTAGAAAATGACGGCAACTATTAAAAGTCCGCCGATTATCGAAAAAAAGCCTGAACCTTTGTCGTAATTGATCTCTAAAAAAGGGAATAAAATTTCTTTAAAACCTTTGATAACGGTCTCATCAAAATTGACGATCATCTTTTCAAACATTTCACCCACCGAAGAGATATTGCCACTTTCAGGCCGCCATGGGTTGACAGTCATAATAGTCCCCAAATAGCGGGATTCTATGCCATGTGCGGCGTTTCGTATCGACCAGGGAAGAATCAACAAAACAGACCCCGCCACAGATGAAAGAGCCGGTATCCATTCTTTTCTGAATAAAAAAAATACCGGTAAGGCCAAGATAAGTGCTGCTCCGACAGTGCGTGTATAATAGGCTGCAACTGCTGCAATGATGCTCAGGTAAAACCAGGGACTTTTAAAAAAACGCACGGTATCCCTTTGGGCATATTGATACAAACTGATGAAAAAAACCACGGAGCAGGCAAAGAAAAACATTTCCGACATCACCATGGAAGCAAATTCTAATATTTTGGGAGAGAATAGTGTCAAAGCAGTTGCAACAAAAGCTAAAGATAAACTTTCTGTTTGCTTCTCTATCAAATAAAACAATCCGATCAATCCACCGAGCAATAAGATGCCGTTTAGTATTTTAAAGAAGATTAAGTTGTTGATACCCAAAAATATAAATACGGCTAAAAATGCGGAGTATCCTGGAGGATAATGACTGGCCGGTACTGTTCCTTCCGGAGTGTTGTGGGAATATCCATCACCGGCAGCCAGGTTTTCCGCCAATTTCATATAGTGCACATTGTCCCCGTTCAGGTTCAATTTTGAGTCGAAAGTTTGGGTGAAAGTATAAGCGAAAATAGCCGATAGCAAAAGAAGGAAAATATATTTCGTTTTCATTGTGGTTGACTTGATAGTTGTCTCTGATTTGTTCCCGCAAAATTAGTGATTCAATTCATTTTGAACAAATTTTATTGTTGAACAGTAAACATCAGATTTTTAAAATATTATCTGAAAATAAATATTACCTTTGCAAACACTCGGATTTTAAAAATTGATTGCAAAGTATGATTAACGGAAAGAAAATAATTGTTGTAATGCCTGCATACAATGCTGAAAAAACATTGGAAACTACTTATAAAGAAATTCCCATGGACATTGTTGACGAGGTGATCCTGACAGATGATTTGAGTCAGGATAATACCATTGAAAAAGCCAAAAAAATAGGTATCAAAGAGATACATATACACAAGCAGAATAAAGGTTATGGCGGTAATCAGAAAACTTGTTATAACAGGGCTTTGGAATTGGGTGCCGATATCGTCATTATGTTACATCCCGATTATCAATATACGCCCAAATTAATTCACTCAATGGCATATGTAATTGCCAATGATGTTTATCCGGTAGTGTTGGGGTCGCGCATTTTAGGAAAAGGGGCCTTGAAAGGAGGTATGCCTTTGATAAAATACATAGCAAACCGCATCCTGACCTTGATTCAGAATATCCTGCTCAATAAGAAACTTTCCGAATATCATACCGGATATCGAGCATTTTCTGCGGAGGTATTACGGAATATTGCCTATATGAAAAATTCCGATGATTTTATTTTTGACAATGAAATGTTGGCTCAGATTTTTTATGCCGGCTATGATATAGGGGAGGTGACTTGTCCAACCAAGTATTTTGAAGAGGCATCTTCCATCAATATGAAGCGAAGTATGATTTACGGGTTGGGAGTGCTCCGGGTATCTTTGGTGTACAGACTGTGCAAGTGGGGTTTGATGAAGTCGAAACTTTTTAAATAAAGATGACACTTAAAACCAAAATCAAAAAGAAAACGGATAATGTGTTTATTCAGATTATCCGTTATTTCATATCGGGAGGCATAGCCGCTGCAGTAGATTTTGGGCTGTTGTATTTGCTGACCGAATTTTTTGGTCTTTACTACCTTTGGTCGGCCGTCATCAGTTTTTCCGTTGGATTGCTCATCACCTATATTTTCAGTATCACCTGGATTTTTAACCAGCGCCGCATCAGCAATCGTTGGATAGAATTGCTCATTTTCAGTATTATAGGTGTGGTTGGGTTGCTGCTGACCTATTTGTTTATGCAATACTTTACCGAGGTCATAAAACTCCATTACATGCTTTCCAAGGTGTTGACGACCATCATCGTTTTTTTCTGGAATTTTCTGACCAAGCGATTTGTTTTATTTACCAGGAAAAAATAAGTGTTTTTCGCGTCTTGTGTTGAATAATATCGCGTTTGATACCTTAATCTATATGTATTTTGTCAACCAAATGTGTAAACTTCTCCGTTTTTGTATTTCCTGCTAAAGTGTTTTGTTTCAATGTTATGTAGATGTGTTTGTTAATGTTTTGGTTGAAAAAATAAATAAAAATTCAGTATTAAAATTGTATTTTGTAAACCAATTATTATCTTTGTACCATAATTCACACACACACATCAAAATGAAAGAGATATTTGCAAAACGATTTAAATCAGCTCGTTTAATGAAAGGGTTTTCTTTACAGGATTTAGCTAATGAAATTGATGGTAAATTGTCTCGTCAAGCGCTACATCGCTATGAGAAAGGAGAGGTTATCCCCGATAATGAAAAAATCAATTTATTAAGCAAAGCATTAGATGTTAATCCTGATTTCTTTTTTAGAAAAACGAAAGTGGAATTGGGTGAAATAGAATATCGTAAGTTGAGCAAAATGCCGAAAAAAGAAGCTTCTATAATCAGAGAAAAAACAAAAGAATATCTCTCACGCTATTTAGAATTGGAAGAAATTTTAGGATTGGGTATTGCTTTTCAAAACCCACTTGAAAATTTTGGCATTATAACTTCCTACGAACAAGTAAACGTAGCTGCGAATAAATTAAGAAAAGTTTGGAACATAGGCGATAATGCAATATTTAATATTGTTGAACTCTTGGAAGATAAAAATATTAAAGTTGTGAAATTGAATGTTGATGAAGATTTTAACGGTTTGCAAACCTTTGTGAATGGCAATATTCCTGTAATTGCTTATAACATTAAAAAGGCTAATAAACCTGACAGAATTAGACTTACTCTTTTACATGAATTAGCTCACTTACTTTTAACTTTTGGCAATATTAGTTCAAAACAAAAAGAAACTTTATGTTATCAGTTTGCAGGTGCAGTTCTGCTGCCCGAAAAAACATTAAAAGCAGAGTTGGGTGAACATAGAAGCAAATTATCAATAAATGAATTAGGTAATATCAAAAAACAATATGGTATTTCTATGCAAGCCATTGTCATGAGAGCCAAAGATTGCGGCATTATCAATGAACAATATACTGAACAATTCTTTTTTTTAATCAATCATATGAATTGGAAAGTCGATGAACCAGCCGAGTATTATGGTACTGAAGGCTCAAACCGCTTTGAGCAACTATTATTCAGAGCATTGATTGAGGAACAAATTTCAATATCAAAAGCAGCTTCATTGAACAACCAAACTTTAGCTGATTTTAGAAAGGAATATCAATTGGCATTTTAGTAACATAATCTTGCGATTTTGAGTAATGAAAGTAAGAATAGCTGTTACGGATGCCAATATCTTTATTGATTTGTTTGATCTAGGATTGATGAAATCTTTTTTCAATCTTGAATTTGAAATACATACTACTACCTCAGTTTTATTTGAGTTGTACGCCGAACAACAAGAAATACTTCAAGCTTATCAATCTGTTGGTAGGCTTGAAGTTCATAACTTAAAGGAAGAAGATTTGATAGAAATATACAATAATAATTATCCAAAGTCTTTGTCAGAAGCTGACAAATCTGTTTTGTATATTGCTAACAAGATTAATGCTTGTGTTTTGAGTAGCGATAAAATACTTCGAAATTGTGCGAAAAACAAAGAAATCGAATACCATGGTATGATTTGGATTTTTGACAAATTCGTTGAAACGGCAACTTTAACACCGAGAGAGGCGACATCTAAATTAAATCAACTTGTAGCTTCTAATTTTCTTTTTCGAAACAATCAAAAATTGGCTGGAGAAATTGAAAAACGATTGAAAATTTGGTCACAAAAATGATATCAACAAAAAGCCCCAGACATCACGTGCAGGGGCTTTTCAGTTGTTTGTTTTTATGTATGAAAACTTCGTTTTCCTTACCCGATTGCTTCATTTAAAAACACATTGAACGGATACTGCACCTTGTATAATTCCATCAAGCGTTCAATTACGTTTCCTTGCATGAAAAACTTGTCATCTAACATGTGATAGGTGACAAAGTGCCTGTTTTTTATCAGATCAATCTCTTTAAACTCTTTCGAGTATCCGCGTGGTGGATTTTTCAGTTTGTCTTCTTCCATCAATTTTGGAAAAAGTGTTTTAAAGGGCTTGTTGTCTAAAATTGCCCGAATTTTATCCGGATAGTCATAAATATGTTGCCTGATTGACTCTAACTCGGCGGCATCGGGCGAGTGAATACCTCCTGAAACAAACGATTCACCCGGTTTTAGATGAATATAATATCCTGCTTGTCGGGTTTTTCGTCCACCTTTGGCAACAAATGCGCTCATATGTGTTTTATAAGGTGTTTTGTCGGGCGAGAAGCGAATGTCGCGATAAATGCGAAACATACATTCCGGAGCGGTGACCATGCCTATGCTTACATCCAATTCGCTAAGCGGCGGGATAAGCGCATTGACAAATGTTTCAAACATTTCGCGTGCCTTTATATATTCCTGTTTGTGTTCGTTAAACCAGTTACGGTCGTTATGAATCCGCAATTGCGCCAAAAAGTTGAATAGCTGTCTAAAGTCCATTTGATTTACATTTTATATCTAAGACACCTTACGGTTTTTGGTTGAATATTTGTTTTAAGACAGCCCCAATTTATCGCCTTTTCAAAGAGTAAATATCTTTCCTTCTGTCTCGTAAATTTCTTACGCTTCCGAACTGGTTCAATTCGTTAAGCAAATCCAAATCCACATCGGCAATCAGTATCATTTCCGTGTTGGGTGTGGCTTCGGCTTTTACACCGTTGGTAGGGAATGCAAAATCACAAGGTGTGAAGACCATGGCCTGTCCATACTGTATATCCATATTATGTACTTTCGGCAAGTTACCCACGCATCCGGCAATAGCAACGAAGCACTCGTTCTCAATGGCTCGTGCTTGCGCGCAGTGCCTTACACGTGAATAGCCGTTTTGCGTGTCGGTAAGGAAAGGAACAAAAAGAATTTGCATACCTTCATCAGCAAGCAGGCGTGGAAGTTCCGGAAATTCTACGTCGTAACATATTAGCACGCCGATTTTTCCGCAGTCCGTATCGAAAGTTTTCAGCACATCACCACCTTGCATGCCCCACACACGGGCTTCGTCGGGTGTAACGTGGAGCTTTTCATATTTCTCACGTGAGCCGTCTCTGCGACAAAGATACCCTACGTTGTAAAGGCTGTTTTCTCGCATTTCGGGCATGCTTCCGGTCAAGATGTTGATGTTGTATGAAATAGCAAGCTCAGACATATTGTTTACTATTTCGTCGGTGTATTTGGCTAATTCACGGATAGCATTGGGTTCTGAAAGATGGTTGTATTGAGCCATTAGCGGAGCGTTGAAAAATTCCGGGAATAATGCAAAGTCACAACGATACCCGGAAACGGCATCAATGAAAAATTCGGCTTGCTGCATCATGTCGTCCAGGTTTTGGTATGAACGCATCTGCCACTGGATAAGTCCCAGGCGAACAATCTTTTTGGCAATGGTAGCTTCGTCGGTTGGCTCTTCGTAGTAAATATTATCCCAACGCATTAATACAGCGTATTCGTTACTCTTTTCATCACCTTGCAGATAACCACGAAGCACCCGAACAGCTTGAAAGTTATTTGATATTTGGAAATTGAGTACAGGATCGTCCATCTCTTTCAGACGTACACCCCTGATGTATTCACGGGGCGACAGTTTATCCGCATACAGATGATAGTTAGGCATTCGTCCGCCAAAGATGATGGATTTCAGGTTCAGGCGTTCGCAAAGGTCTTTGCGGTAGTCGTACATACGTCTGCCTAATCGAAGTCCTCTAAATTCTTGACCTACTAAAACCTCTATACCGTACAGTACATCGCCTTTGCGATCATGTGTGCTAAAATTATCCCCAATGATTTGTTTGTAGGTGTGTTTATCGCCAAATTTTTTGTAATCTACTATAATGGAAAGTGCACATCCTGCCAGCTTCCCATTTATTTTGATAACAATCTGTCCTTCAGGAAAAATATTAATAAGTTTTTGAATCTGCTCTTTTCTCCAATATCCACTTGGTCCGTCACCGTAAATTTCAATCATTATCTGCTTTAACTCTTCATAGTCTTCAATGTTCAGGTAACTTAATTCAATGTTTTCAATATTGCTTAAATCCATATTTGTTTATTTTTTTAGAAACACAAAGTTACTAAAAATTAATCACAATTATTATGGGGCGGCGGTTTGAACTAAGAATTAAGAACTAAGAACTAAATGGGGTGGGGGTTTTGGCAGAGTAGAGTATCTGATTGTATTTGTAGTAATTGATGCTAATGGTTACCTCACCCGGTTCCGAAAGCAATTTAAACGGTTTTTAAGTAAGAGTTTACATTTTTCCTGATACGGTCGGTGATATGGTCGGTATCAGCACGTTTAAATGTTTCTCCGGTGATGTTTTCGTACAATTCAATGTATCTGTTGCTGATGCCGGCTACTATTTCATCGGTCATTTCAGGTACGGTCTGTCCTTCTTTTCCCTGGAAATTATTAGCCATCAACCATTCTCTCACAAATTCCTTGGATAATTGTTTTTGTGCTTCTCCTTTTTCGAATCTTTCGCGGTAACCATCAGCATAAAAATATCGGGAAGAGTCCGGAGTATGTATCTCATCAATCAGATAAATTTTCTCATCTCGTTTTCCGAATTCATATTTGGTGTCCACAAGGATTAAACCTCTTTGAGCAGCGATTTCAGAGCCGCGTATAAACAATTCCATGGCATATTGCTCTAAAAGCGCATAATCTTCCGGAGAAACCAGGCCCTTCCTCAATATTTCTTCTTTGGAAATATCTTCGTCATGCAACCCATATTCAGCCTTGGTTGTCGGTGTGATGATGGGTGTGTCGAACTTTTGATTTTCCCTCATCCCTTCCGGTATGGATACACCACAAATTTCTCTGACCCCACTTTTGTACGCACGCCAGGCACTACCACAAAGATAGCCACGCACAATCATTTCGACAGGAAAGCCCTGGCAACGCAAGCCAACTGTCACCATAGGGTCGGGGGTAGCTAATTTCCAGTTGGGAACGATATCCGATGTGGCATCCAGAAACTTAGCAGCAAGCTGATTGAGCATCTGTCCTTTGAAAGGAATTCCTTTCGGGAGGACCACATCAAAAGCCGAAATCCTATCGGTTGCTACCATGACCAATAAATCATTTTTTACTGTATAAACATCACGAACTTTACCGTGATAAACATGCGTCTGACCTTCAAACTGAAAATTAGTATGAACAAGCGATTTCATTAATTAATAAATTATAAATTGTAAATAACTTCTTTAACTTCCATCCTCTATTTCTTCATCATCAAATGCTCCAACGGATTTCCACTCTTCATCAAATAAGCAATGAGTTGATAAGGTAAAACCACTTCTGTTTCACCCATATAATACGGAGCTATTTCGTAAGGATTAAAAACATAGGTAATTGCCTCTTCATGGATGTAAAAATTACCATTGGGTTTAATTTCCTCAGGGAAATAATCGGATTTATCAAAGTTTCCCACATAGGTTATATCTTCATTAGCATTCAAATCACTCAAAAGCTTGTTTTTAATAATTTCTGTCAATTCAGTTTGATATCCTTCTTTAAAAATTTTATCTTCAGTGATTATACTGCCGTCTTTTAAATCAAAGTTATAAAACAAACGGGTTTTATTAGGATGTGCTCCTCCAAAATCAACAAACCGAGATATTCCGTAAGAAAAAATATCTTGGTCATTGTGTAGTGCAAAACCATCTAATATGATAGCGTTGTCGAATGATAACCGACTACTTTCAGTGATTCTTTTAGCAAAATCAGCATTGTTATCTATGTATTCTTTTCCTAAATCAGCGGCGTAAGCCTTCAACAAAGAATCTTCGGGACAATCAGTTAAATAATCACCAAATAACTCTGCAAAAATATAAGTTTTCAGTTTACTTAAAACATTTTTTTCTGCGTGTTTAACAGGAAAATCGACATTCAACTCGATGGTCATTTTACCCAAGGCAGGATCTTCATCAGAAAGATAAATCGTGTCAAGCAGACTGAAATTTTCAACCAAGACAGATTGCGGAGGTTTTGCTCTCAGCATGAAAAACAGTGCAATCGCTACTAATACAATAGTAACTGTTGCGATAATAATCTTGTTAGCTTTCATACGTTTAAATTATATTTTTCAGTTGTCGTATGGAACTCTCGATGAACGAGTTGTATATTTGATTGTTTATGTGTGCAAATTTACAATTATTTAAATTATAAATACTATTTCAAAAATATAAAAGAATGATTTTGACTAAACAAATTGAGTGTAGGGGTGTTTGTAGATGATATGGCAGTTTCAATTAGTCTGTTATCTGTTTAAGTATTAGAGGAAAAAATAAGTAGTATCTTTCTATGTGCTTTGTAAAAAAGGAAATGTTAGCAGAATTGATTACATTTGTCAATCCGTTGAGGTTTTATTTTCATATAGCGTGCATATATTCAGACTTCCATAACAAATGAACAAATTCACCACCACCGTAAAATTTGAACCTTTAGATTATAAGGTTGATCATCACAGTAACATCCTGTTGATGGGTTCTTGTTTTTCCGAATACATCGGCAGTAAGCTTAGAAATGCCGGTTTTTCTGTAGAGATGAATCCTTTTGGAGTGTTGTTTAATCCGGTTTCAGTAAAAATGGGTTTGGAGTATCTCATTGAAAACAGACGATTTATACAGAAAGATTTATTTTTTAACGGTTTGCTATGGGGAAGTTTTGCACACAGTACTTTGTTTTCTGCAACTGATCCTGATGTATGCCTGGAGAAGATAAATACCAATATTGATATCGGACACGTACATTTGTTAAAAACTGACTTTCTGTTGCTAACCTTTGGGACTGCATGGGTATATGACTTGAAAGAAACAGGTGGGCTAGTCGCTAATTGCCATAAATTACCGGCTGCAAAATTCAATCGCCGCAGGTTAACGGTTCAGGAAATTGTCGCTGCTTATGCTACTTTATTTCAAAATATTGGGGTAATCAATCCTAAAATGCAAGTTGTTTGTACGGTTAGTCCGGTTAGGCATTGGAAAGATGGTCCCCATGAAAACACCATCAGTAAAGGAATTTTGCATTTAGCTATTGACGAGTTATGCAAAAAGTTTGAGTTTGTACATTATTTTCCGGCTTATGAAATACAGTTGGATGAATTGCGGGATTACAGGTTTTATGCAGAAGATATGATTCATCCTTCACCTGTTGCTATTCATCATATTTGGCAGCGGTTTCAGACCTTTTGTATGCATGAAGAAACCATGAAAATAGCTGAGCGCATAGAAGAAATACGTTTACAAGAAGGACATCGGGGTATTCATCCGGACTCATCCGAACATCAGGCTTTTTTGAAAAAGTTAGCCGATAAAAAGCAAAAATTCAGGACAGAATATCCGTATATTGATTTGTGATTCAAGAATAAAAACTTATGTTCACGAGTTCCGAGTTCACGAGGCAGGTTTCTCGCAGAATTACGCGAATTCCGGTGCTACGTTGCACAACACAACTGACCTTGCCTGGTGAGCCAAAAAACAAGTGAGATTGACGTAAAGAATCGTTCTTGTTTGAGCTGCGCAGCAGCGAGTTTGAACGATTTAGTCAATCGAGCGTAAGTTTTTTGAGCGAAGCAGGCGTAGTCTTGATTTTTTTTTGCTTCGTTTTTTTGTATCAAGACAAAAAAATGAAGAGGATGTTAATCCAAAGTAATCACTTTATATTTCGGCACCAAAGCCTTCATAATAATCCAACCAACCAGGTAAGCCACCGCACAAATACAGAATATTGCAAAATAACCTGCGGGTTTCCCTACAAATCCTAAGAACGTCATGTTTGTTTCTCCGGCATAAACGAACAAGTTACCGGCACTTTTTTGTAAAATCATCGAGCCAACGCCTCCGGCCATGCCTCCAATTCCGGTTACGGTTGCAATGGCACCATGGGGGAACATATCACCAATGGTTGAGAAAAGATTGGCACTCCAAGCCTGGTGTGCAGAACATCCTATTGAGATTAACAATACGGGAATCCAGGCAGCATGCTGACCCAATCCGGAAAAATGCATACCGAGTGGTTGTGCAAGCAATACAACCAACGGGAAGAAAGCAAAAATCAACATGGCTTTCATGCGTGCTGCATAAGGATTTTGTCCGCTGCGATTGATAAAGACCGTAGGTAGTTTTCCACCTAAGATTGAAAGTACCGTTACGATGGCGTAAAGAGTAAAAATCAATGCCATGCCGAGTCCTTCTGACATTTTGATATCAAATTGAGTGTAGAGATAAGAAGGAGTCCAGAACAAGAAGAACCACCAAACTCCGTCAGTCATGAATTTTCCGGCTACAAAAGCCCAAGTTTGCTTAAAAGAGAGTATTTTTAAAAAAGGAACTTTTTCCTCTTTAGGATCTTTTTCTTTTTTCTTTTGGTCGGCTATTTCTTTCTGTTTATCTTGTTCGATGTATTCAAGTTCCTGGGGGTTGACAAACTTACTTTTTCTTGGAGCGTCATAGAGAAAAACCCAAAAGCCCATCCAGATGAAGCCTAATGCACCGATAATGATAAATGCCATCTCCCATCCGAATGCTTTAGCCAATGGTGGAATGGTCAAGGGAGCAAACAAAGCTCCTATGGATGCTCCTGCATTGAAAATAGAGGTTGCATAAGCACGGTCTTTTTTAGGAAAGTATTCTGCTGTAGCCTTGATGGCAGCCGGGAAGTTACCTGCTTCTCCAAGAGCAAGAATACCTCGCGCCACCAAGAAGCTGTACATACTGAAGGTAGCAATTACAACGGCTACATCACCTGTAGCAGCAGCCAGTTCAGCCGCACTGTGCAAGCCGACATGTGCTTCGGTTACAACACCGCAAACAGCATGTAAACAAGCTCCTACACTCCAGACTCCAATGGACCAAAGATAACCTTTTTTGGTTCCCATCCACTCAACAAAACGTCCGGCGAAAAGCATGGAGATTGCATAAAAAATAGAAAAGAACGAAGTAATGGTCCCATAGTGAGATTCATCCCAGTGAAATTCCGGTTTGATAAATTCATCCCAGGTAAGTGATAATACTTGTCTGTCTAAATAATTGATAGTTGTGGCAAAAAATAGTAATGCCACAATGGTCCATCTGTGTTGTGACATTTTTTGTGTCACGGTTTGTGTCTTACTCATGTTAATTAATTTGTTTGTGAATAATGTGTGAATAAATTATTTTTTTACTTTTTGAATAATTGCAATTGTATCAGCACAAAGTTTTGTGATGCCATCCCAGTTTTCAGATTTTATCAGTTCAGCAGGAAATAAGTTGGAACCCATGCCAACACAGGTTACGCCTGCATCAAACCAGGCTTTTAGATTACTTTCTTCAGGTTTTACACCTCCGGTAACCATGAGATTAGACCAGGGCATAGGTGCTTTTAATCCTTTGATAAAGGCAGGACCAAGCACATCGCCCGGAAATACCTTGCATAAATCACAACCCATTTCTTGGGCAAATCCTACTTCTGAAACAGACCCGCAACCCGGAGCATAAGGAACCAACCTTCTGTTGGCGACTTTGGCTACATCAGGATTGAAAAGAGGACTCACAATAAAATTAGCTCCCAATTGGATATACATGGATGCAGTAGGAGCATCTACAACAGAACCGATACCCATGATCATTTCGGGACATTCAATGGCAGCATATTTTACCAATTCCCCAAATACTTCGTGTGCAAAATCACCTCGGTTGGTGAATTCAAAAGCACGAATACCACCTGCATAACAAGCTTTTAATACTTTTTTTGCGACTGCAATATCTTTGTGATAAAATACCGGAACTATTCCGGTTTCTTTCATGACTGAAAGTACATGTATTTTTGAAAAACGCATATGGCTTTTAAAATTTACAATTTATCGTTGCACTCTTCCGCTACCATCTCCACCCATCAGGGCTTCAACTTCGGTGACAGTTACCAAGTTATAATCTCCGTATATGGTGTGTTTTAAACAAGAAGCGGCTACCGCAAATTCCAATGCTTTTTGATCATCACCGGTGAAAGTAAGTAAACCGTAAATTAATCCACCCATAAAAGAATCTCCGCCTCCGACTCTGTCCACAATGTGCGTGATGTCGTAAGCTTTTGAAATTTTTAATGATCCGTTGGAATATAAACATCCTCTCCAGGTATTATGATTGGCATTGATGGAACCTCTCAATGTGATAATTACTTTTTTTGCACGGGGAAATTTAGCCATCAATTGTTTACAAACCGACTCAAATTCAGCGGCATTAACTTCGCCACCGGTGTGGGCTACCTCAAAACCTTCCGGTTTGATGCCGAATACTTTTTCGGCATCTTCTTCATTACCCAAAATTACGTCACATCCGGCTACTAATTTGGGCATTATCTCTGAAGCGGATTTTCCGTATTTCCACAAATTTTTTCTAAAATTTAAATCTGTGGAAACAGTTACACCCATTTCATTGGCTATTTTAATTGCTTCTAAGCACGTATCGGCAGCCCCTTGAGAAATGGCAGGGGTAATACCCGTCCAGTGAAACCAATCTGCATCTTTGAAAATTTCTCTCCAGTTAATCATGCCCGGTTGAATCTCTGCAATGGAGGAGTGTGCACGGTCATACACAACTTTACTGGCACGGGCAACTGCACCCGTCTCTAAAAAATAAATTCCCATGCGCTCACCGCCTCTGATGATGTTCTTTGTACAAACATTGTGTTTGCGTAAATTCATGATACATGAATCTGCAATGTCATTGTTGGGAAGACGGGTTATAAATTCAGCATTTAATCCGTAGTTGGCAAGGGATACGGCAACGTTGGATTCACCGCCTCCAAAAGTAGCTGTAAATTGAGTAGCTTGACTAAAACGTTCATAGCCCGGTGTGGCCAAACGCAACATAATTTCCCCAAAAGTTACAATCTTTTTGCTCATGAATTCTTTTAATAATTTTGGTCGACCAAAAGTAATGTATTAATCTTGATTATACAAAAATAAGTCTGTTAATGTACCACTGAAGCAAATTGGATTTTTCCAATTGGAAGTAACGCAGCAGTTGGACACTTATGAAATATCAACTATCAAAACTCTGAATTTTGAAAATCGTCTTCTTTCAAGATGGTTACCGCCTTTTGCAGCAATAAAGAATTTGGAAAGACATGCATAATACCATCTTTTGTCCTGAGGTGAGTGTAAAACGTATAAACGCCCTCTACCATAGCTTCAATCGGCATATCTTTGTCAATAATGCTGATGTAATCACCGATTTTGTAAGGAGCTGAGAAAAAGATAAGAACACCTGCCGTGATGTTGCTCAACATTGACCATTGTGCAAATAATGCCACACCTATGACTGCCAAGACGGATGATAAGACAAGAATCAAGTTGCGGGTGTCAACTCCCCATACAATAATCAGAATGACAATTGCGGATAGATTAAAGAATATATTAAAAATTCTGACTACCTGATTGACCCTAACTTCTGTTCTTTGATTGTTGGATGTTGTGTATTTTTTAATAATTCGTTTGATGAGAACTTTTAACACTGCAATGATAGCAATTGTTACAACTGTTCCAATAATTTGAGGTAAATACGTCCACATAAAGCAGCTATAATTAATAAGAAAGGGCAAAATTAATTCTTTTTTACTAAGCAACTATTATTTTATGCTTTTTTTAAGAAATCAAGCAAGGAGCATTAGAGAAAGTAGGGGAGCGGTTTCTGTTAATTATAGTAGTGAAAGAGGTTTGTTACTCTATTACAATGCTCTTTTTGGTGGCGGCATATGCACTGAAATAACCCAATTCAGCACCATCAATATTCGTAATGGGATTTGTTTTGACGGTGCCCTGTACAAGTTGATTCAAGTAGCTGAAAGAGTAGAAATAATTATATACAGCTTCTGAAATCGATTGCATTTCAATGGTCAATGTGTCACCCGGAGCAAGCTGCCTGTCGAAGTTGGTCAAGAAACTTTTATTGTCTTTACCATTGTTCAGTTTGTCGTCTTCAACATATGACGCAATGACTTTTCCGTTTACATACTCTACAAAGCGATAATAATTGACTTCATTAGCCGGATCTGTATACTCGACTATGACTTCCCAATCGGGCATTTTTACACCTTCTACCTCGGGCAATATTGACCTTCTGGCTCGCAGTCTGTTGATGGATACGGGTTCAGGCATCACATCCATTGAGTTGATAACGGTTTGGGATTCTTTAGTTTGAATTGTTAATTTGTAAGTTAAGCCCGGTATTCCTTGAATTTTATTCGAACGGTAATGTCCCGGAGAAACTTCTGCAAGGGTCTCAGAAATGCCCGAGTTGTCTTCTATTGCCACCAAAGCATTTTTAATCAGATTGTCCTGAGGATAGTTGCTGTTTATTTCAGTTGTTTTTGATAGAATCACTTCTGCATATCCCAATGCCGGGACATGGCCTTCAACGACGATTTCAGGTTTTACTACCGGATTGAATTCAAATTCAATGGTTTCCGTACATGAAGTCACTACGTATGTCAATATCAATATTGGCAAAAATATTTTTTGAATGGTGCGTATTGTTTTCATAACTGTAAATTTTAAAAGTGAAAATTATAAGTTATTGAAGGTATAATCGTGAATAAATAAGTCATGACCGCTATCGTCTGATCCGGATTAGCCGGATCTTGTTTGAAATCGATTGAAAATGCATTTTTACGCGCATAGGCATTGTAAACAGAAAAATTCAAACTGCTTTTGTATCGTCCTTTCGTGTTCAAATTCCAGGTTAATCCTACATCCAATCTATGGTAGTCCGGCATACGGTTCGCATTTCTTTTATCATAATTGTAGCGTACCTCACCGTTGATTTCATATTTACCGCTTGGGAATGTAACAGCATTTCCGGTTTGATACACCCAAGTTGCTGATAAAGTCCATTTGTCCGAGAAATCGTACAAACCAACAACAGAGATGTCATTCGTCATATCTTGCCTTGCCGGATACCAGGCTCCTTCATTGATACCTATGATGCTTAATTCAGTTCTGGATAGATTATATCCAAGCCATCCGTGCAGTTTCCCTGTGGTCTTTTTCAACAACAGTTCCAATCCGTACGACCTTCCATGTCCGAAAAGTAATTCACCTTCAATATGTTCGTTGGCTTTAATGTTTCCACCGGTCCTCAAATCGATGGCATCATGCATCCACTTGAAATAGGTTTCGGCTGAAAACTGATACATGTTTTGATGGAAATTTCTAAAATAACCAGCAGTAAATTGGTCGCTAATTTCCGGTTTTACGTTGGTGCTTGACATCAACCAAATATCAATAGGTAAAGAGGCATCTGAAGATGAAATTTTGTGAATATTCTGCGAATGGTTGGAATAAGCCATTTTGACTGATTGTTTGTTATCTATGACATGTGTAATATTGACTCTTCTTTCAGGGTTAAAATAAGTTTTAACCGGCGATTTCGCGATGTGTTTCAAAGAATCAGTCACTAAGCCATCGGTATAAATATAATATGTACCTATCCCATACACTGAAAAGAAATTAAACCTAATACCGAAATTAATAATCCAGTTGGATGAAGTCTTAATTTCATTACTAAAATAAACAGATCGTTCTCGGGCAGTTTTATCTTTGATTTTAACCGGATGTATTATAGCGTCTTCTTCGGCTATCAATTGGCCGGGTGTTATGTTGTATGATTTTAGGTCGAAACCTAAGTTAAGTCTGTTGTTTTTTCCAAGGAAGAATTGAAATTCGTGTTTAAAGCAAAGATCTTTTAATTCGGAATACAGACTGAAAGTGGATGGTTCAAACTCAAAATCGACCATATAATCAAAGTCACTGTAATGAACTGAAGTGTTGCTGAACACTTTATCATGCCAGATGTGATTCCACTTAAAGGATACGATTTGATTACCCCAAGAAACACCTACGTGGTTGGGTATTCTAAGAGCATCACGACCGGTGTAGGCAGATAGGAAAATGCGGTTTTTACGATTGATTGTAAAATTGACCTTTGCATTCAAATCGTAGAAATTCAGTGTTTTGTTGCTAAGTTCAGGGTCTTTGGTCATCTTCAATAACATGTCGACGTAAGTTCTTCTTCCGGCAACGAGGAATGAACCTCTTTCTTTTACAATCGGACCTTCAACAGAGAGATTGGATGCAATTAACCCAAGACTTCCGTTGACTTCAAAAGATTGATTGTTCCCATCTTTCATCCTGATATCCATAACAGATGAAATTCTACCGCCATAGGAAGTTGGTGCAGTGCCTTTATAGATGGTAATATCTTTAATTGCCTCACTGTTAAAGGTTGAGAAGAATCCTAATAAATGGTAGGGATAATATACCGTTGTTTCATCCAACAATACAAGGTTTTGAGAATTATTACCGCCTCTGACGTGTATACCACTCTGACCATCTCTTACTGAGGTTATGCCCGGCTTTAAAGTGATGGTTTTCAGTATGTCTCGCTCTCCAAAAAAGACAGGTATATTTTTAATCTCGCTGATTTGAATTTTTTCTACACCGATATTGTTGGTATGAATTCTATTGTCCGGGTGATAGGTAGTAACTTCTATTTCTTGTATGGATGTAGCGATGCTTTCTATTTTGAAATTCCAATACAGGTTTTGATTGATATTCACCGGAAAGTTGATGGTTTGATATCCTATGTATTGTATTTTTAAAGTGTAACTGCCTTCGGGTAGGGTGAGGGCAAAATATCCGTAAGCATTGCTTGCTGTACCAACTCCGGGCAACTCTTCAACGGTGATGGTAGCACCCGGTAAAGTTTCTCCGTTTGTCACATCCGTGACCACGCCATTGATGGTATATTTGGTTTGTGATAATATTGTTGGTACAAAGCACATAAACAATAGTATATTTAATAAGATATATCTCATGTCTCTAATAATCAATGCAACAATGATTCAAAAATAATCTCTGCGGATGAAGACCGATTGATCTTGGTCAGAATCTGATACCGGAAAATAATGGTTGTTTTTTCTTTCAATTTTTCCTTCATCGAGTAAAATTTTTGTAACAAATCCAATTTTCATTCTATTCTCTCCCAATGGTTTTTCCATATCTGAAATCTTCACACCTCCCGTGTGTTGATTGATGTATTCAAGAATTCTTGATCTGAGACTCATGATTATTATATTGAATGTTGTAATTAAATGTTGTTTCCGAACTGGTTGTCCCATTTGCATAGCGCGTGCCACAGGAAGAACAGAAAAAAAGTGCACATCGCTTTAGAGGTTGATTTTTATAATTAATTCATAATTAGGCAAATAAAAAGGGGTGTATTCAAGTTGAATACACCCTGCAAGGTCTTTTGTTGTTTGATTTTTGTGTGCTAAATTGTGCGAAAAAGTAAAGAATTGTGCGATTCCGCACAGTTATTCAAGATTATTTTTGTCTGTGAGTAGCAATATTATATTTTTTCATCCTTCTTATCAGTGCATCGCGGGATATGCCAATAGCTTGGGCAGCGGCTGTTTGGTTATAATCGTGAGCACGCAGGGCTTCTAAGATTATTCTTATCTCATTTGATTTTAAATCTTGGGTGGCAGTTTTAGCATCTTTTTTTATTTTAGTTTGTTTAATAGGGAAATCGCTGGCTTTTAGTTGATTGCCTTGGCATAAAATGACAGCCCTTTCAGCCATATTTTTAAGTTCCCTGACGTTTCCGGGGAATTCATACTTTTCCAGGGCTTCGATTACTTCTTCAGAAATTGTAATTTTCGGCTTATTGAAGTTCGTTGAAAAGAGATTGACATAGAATTCCAACAGCGGTTTGATATCAGCCTTACGTTCACGCAGAGGAGGAATGTGAATATGAAGGGTATTCAGTCTATGTAATAAGTCCAGTCTGAATTTTTTTCCTTCAACCATTTCGTCAATGTCGTGATTGGTAGCAGAGATAATCCTGAAATCTGTTTTGATAGGAATGGTATCACCAACACGGGTAATCACTTTTTCTTCTGTTGCTCTCAAGATTTTTGCTTGTAAGTTGATGGGCATGTCGGCGATTTCATCTAAAAATAAAGTGCCACCATCACATGCTTCAAAAAATCCTACTTTGTCATTGACTGCTCCTGTAAACGATCCTTTTTTATGACCGAAAAATTCGCTTTCAAGTAAAGTCTCGGTAATGGCGCTACTGTTAACCGCACAAAATATACGTTCGTTTCTCGTACTTGAAAAATGAATGATTCGGGCGATATTTTCTTTTCCGGTGCCGCTTTCTCCCGTAATTAATACATTGGCATCCTGATATTTTGCTACGGTCTTGGCTTGTTCGTAAACTTGCAGTATTTCTTTACTGACACCTATAAAATGACGGTCGATTTTTTCCTCCAAGGCTTTGGATATAAGTGAATTTCTCTCCTCCATTTGCTTGAGTTTCCTTCGCATCTCAAGGAATTTCTGAGAACGTTCGATGGCAACTTGTAAATCAATAAATCTGAATGGTTTCCGCAGATAATCAAAAGCTCCTAAACGTAATGCCTTGATAACAGTATCCATATCACCATGGGCTGAGATTACGATGACTTCAATATTGGAAAATTGTTCTTTAACTTCTTGCAAAATTTCTAAACCACTGATACCGGGTAATCTAACGTCTAAAATCAGTAAATCAATGTCTTTTTCTTTTAAGATGCGCCTGCCATCTCCAACATTATTAGCTTCATAAGTAATATAGTCGTCTTCAAAAAAGCCACTTAGTTCTTTTGTGAATTGCTGTTCATCGTCTAATATCAGAATTTTGATTTTATCTGCCGTTTCCATTGTCGTTTGTGATAAATATTAAACTGAATTTGGTATAAGACATTGTGCTGCTTTCTACATGAATTTTTCCACCCATATCTTTTACGATTTGATAGGAGATGGACAAGCCGAGTCCCGTTCCTTTTCCTTCCTCTTTGGTGGAGAAAAAGGGAATCATGATTTCATTTATTTTATCTTCTTCTATTCCAACTCCATTGTCGATGATCTCTACATGTACCCTATTTCTTTTCTTATAGGTCTTGATATTGATTTTCGGAATAAAATCCTCACTCTCCAATGCCTTCCTGTCTAAAACAGCATCTTTGGCATTGCTTAGCATATTCATAATCACTTGTTCGAATTGATAAATATTTCCATTTAGGTTGGGAAGTTGTTTTGACAGTGAGACATACATTGCAATGCCCATATGTTTAAACTGTTCCTGAAACATGGAGAGTGCATTTTCAATGCCTTTGTTGATGCTGAATGCCGTGGGAATATAATCAAATTGATTGCGGGAAAAGACCCTGATGTGGTCAATAATATTACGGATTCTTGTGAGATTTTCAAAAATTTTATCAGCTCGTTCATTGATATATGCAATATTGACGGTGTTTCCTTTTTTAGCGTCGTAAAGCATTTTATCCATAATCATGGAGATGATATTCAATGGTTGATTGATTTCATGCGACATTCCGGAGGCCATTTGTCCGAGATTCGCCATACGATCAGCATGGATTTGATTGAGCTGTTGTTTTTTGCGCTGTGAAATATCATTGAAGACTACCACATAGGATGAGGGTTTACCGTCGGAGTCTTGTATCAGGGCTGTGCTGACACTCCCCAACATCTGTTTGCCATCAAGCTTTACGAGGATAAGTTCGTTTTCTTGTGTGAGTCCCTCTGAAATTGTAAGGCTGATGATGTTTTTGATGATTTGTTTTGAGTTTTTTGAGAAAAAGTGCAAAAAATGCTTCCCTGTAATTTCTTGTCTTGAGCTTGCACCAAGGAGCTCAATACCAATTTCAGAAATCTCTTTGATCTTGCCTTTCAGATCAATCAATAATATGCCGCTCGGGGAGAAATTAAGGATGGTTTTAAACTTTTGCTCGCTTTCCCGCAAGTCGGACACAGCTTTTTTCAGTGCAATCTCACTTTGTTTTCTTTTTTCATTTTCTATTTGGAGAAAATGCAGTAGCTTGAGCGTTTCTTCATGTGTTTTTTGCAGTTCACTGGTGCGCTCAGCAATAATTTTTTCTAATTGCACTTGCTCGTCTTGTCTCATGGAGTGACCCCGCTGGGGCTCGAACGTTTTAAATTATTGATAATAAGCCGCATATATTCGTAAAAATGTATGATATTCGAATTTACAACCTTACTCACTTTGTACACTTAGTATATTAAGTGAAGTGTAAATCTGTTTTACAAAGATAGGAAAACTAATTCAATAAGTTTTAGAAAGATGAAAAATGATTAGATGAAAATATCGCCCATTCAATAAATTACCTATGGCTTTGACTGCTATAAAAAAAGTAGTAATTAATCAATAATTACAGATGATACATCTTCAATCTTTAATTTTTGATTTAGAAAAACCTATTTCGAATGCATGGAGTTACACAAAATATATGATATACAAAGGTTATTATTGGCTTGTTTATCGTGCCTTCCACCAACAAATAATCCTTTTTAATTTTTTGAAAAAGTTTTTACCCGTATTTGTGAATGTTTGTTCTTGGGCTTCTAATTGCCCGGTTGATGTGTAATCTGTGTAAGTAATTGGAGTTTGTATCTCTGAGGTAATTATGAAGCTGGAATCACTTAAATTTAATTTGAAATCAGATTTATCATTAGTCGGAATATCATCAAGGGTTTTGATATACCATGTATCATTAATATTATTTCCCCAAATGTATTCGGCTAATTCCGGATAATCAATAAAAGGATTTCTGTTGCCCTGGATTGAATATACTTTTTCGTTGCGTATAATTTCTTTCGTGCTTACAGGGTCCTGTCTGTGCCATTCTAAAAGTAAATTTATTGCCCATTGTTTGAAAACCGGATAGGTGTTGTTCTGCATCATGTTTTTAGGATTGGATGTATCCCAAATGTTTTTGTAGTGCTCATAAGCCGTTGCCATATAAAAATACGTTCTGGCAAAATCCCCTTTATATTCGTCAGCCGGTTCAAAAACATTTCCTGAGTAACCATCATAGGTTGCGGTTCCAATTTTACTTACTCCATTGTTTTTTTTTATTTTGCCGGTAACTACTCCTAAGGGGTTGTTGCTTTTTGATGTGTTGGTACTGCCATCTGATGGATATAAATGATTCAAATCTTTATACGCTGCCCATTCATGACCGCCCCACCATGATTTTGGTAAACTGTGTTCTATATGTAATGATTTTCCAAAACCGGGATATTTTAATTCGATATAGTTAGATGGAAAGTAACGTAATGCATCAGAATACATGTCCAAAATAAGATTATTAGTTGTATCTCTGTCAGTTATATAAAATCCGTTCCAGGTGTGATTAATTCCGGACCCGTATGCCAAATATCGGGTAGTGTCTTGCATGATGATGTAGTGAAGTTCTGTTTTTAATGCTGCCGCTTGTTTTCCATTGAGTGTAGCATAATAATCTTCAGGAAGTGATGCGAAGCTTAGAAAAGCAACAAACAAACAAAGGTTCAAAACAAATAGTTTCATAGAGTAGATAATATTTAAACAAATTAGGTGACTAATGTGTGTAAAGATAGGAAGGAATTTCGAATTTGGAGGTAAGTGACCCCGCTGGGGCTCGAACCCAGGACCCACAGATTAAGAGTCTGTTGCTCTACCAACTGAGCTACGGAGTCAGTAATGCGTAATTCGTTTGCGGCTGCAAAGTTAAAAAAATATTTTATTTATCTCAGAAATTCTCCTTACTTTTGTGCAATTGTTTAATTGAGAACAAAGAACAAAGACAATGAAAAACTAAGAACTAAGAACTAAGAACGAAAAACGATGAACTAAAAACAAAGAATAAAGAGCAAGGAACAAAGACAAAAGACGAATTGTTGAAACTTTTAGTGATTGGTGATTAGTGAGTGGTAAAATTTCTTTTGTGCCTTTTGTGGTTTAATATTTTAACTTCTCTAACTTCTTTAACTTCTTTAACTTCTCTAACTTCTCTAACTTCCAAACTAACTACTAACTTCAAATTGATAATTAAAACATAAGTCTATAAAACACTTAAAAAATATTTTTTATGAAAAAGAAATTACGCAGATCAAACGATCGAATGATAGCCGGAGTATGTGCCGGTCTTGCAGAACATTTAGGCATTGATATTACATTAGCCAGGGTTGGTTATGTACTTTTATCCATCTTGTCGGCCGGTTTTCCCGGAACTTTACTTTATATCATTTTGTGGTTGGTGATGCCGAAAGCAGTTTGATGAACGAAGAACTAAGAACTATAAACTAAGAACAAAGAGCAAGGACGAATTAACTAAGAACTAAAAACGATGAACTAAAAACTGAACTCGCGATCTCGGAACATGGAACGCGTTAACTTCTTTAACTCTTAACTTCCTCATCTCTTCGTTCATCATTCTTCGTTTTTCGTTCTTAGTTCAAAAATCACCTTCTCCTCAATATTATCCAAATAATTATCGGTGCACCAAACAATGCACTGATGGTGTTGATGGGTAGGGTATAAATGGGTATTTGTGAGATGATGTCGCATATCAATATCAAAGTGGAGCCTATCAGGACGGATGCCGGGATCAGTGTTTTGTGAATAGAGCTTTTAAAAATTCCCCGGGCAATATGTGGAACCGCAATGCCTACAAAGGCTATGGGACCGGTGAAGGCGGTAATACTTCCTGCTAATATTCCTGTAGCGATGACAATTAATATCCTTGTGCTTTTTATGTTGACTCCCAAAGCTTTTGCGTAGTTTTCTCCCAAAAGCAATCCGTCTGCATTTTTATGTAAAAACACCGCTAAGGCAAGTCCGATTAAAACAATTGGAATGAGAATTTGTAAGTTTTCTCGGGTGACTGCACTCAAACTTCCAAAAGTCCACAATATAAATAACTTGATGGCGTCGGGATTGGAAAAGTACTGCAAAATGCTGACGATGGAACTGGCAATGGTCCCAAACATGATACCCACGATCAGCAGTGAAGCAGCACTTTGTAGTTTGTATGAAACACCTATCACCAACAGCAATACGAATGCAGCGCCAAAAACTGCCGAAAGGACGAGTCCCCAACTGCTGTTAGTCCAGAAGGCAGGTAAAAATGAAGCACTCATCATGGTGATGGCTACGCCGAGACTGGCACCTGAACTTACTCCCAAAATATAGGGGTCGGCTAATGGATTGCGAAAGAGTGTTTGCATCAGCAAGCCTGCAACCGACAAGGCAGCTCCTGCCAAAATAGCTGCGATGGCTTTCGGCATTCTGAAATTGAAAATGATTTCAGCATGAATGGGGTCAGTCGGATTGCCGATGAGGGTAGCCATTAATTCCCGCCATGGAATTTTAAAGCTTCCAATTGATAAATCAAGTAGAAATAGCAATACCGTGCCTATCAATAAAGGAATAAAAATCCAGTAATTTTGTTTTTTTTTCATGTTTTTGAAAGTACTTTGTCTCAGTACACCTTATTTTTTAGTTGAATATTGGTTTTGAGACAGCCATCAAAAGTACAAATTTTGTCGCATCTTTATCTGCAAATCGTAAAATTTTACCTTTTAATCTTTCTTGCAACTCCGCTTGCCCTCATCCTGGCAGTCGAATCCGGTTCATTTACCGTATTGATACTAGCTTCGCTGAGCTATCTCATAGCGTTGGTTGCGTTGCATCAATACTTTAATTCTGCTTGTAATTGAAAATTATCTTGTAAATTTGGGGGTTGATTGTTTTGGGAAGTTAAATTGAAGAAGTTATAGAAGTTATAGAAGTTAAGGAAGTTAGGGAAGTTAAATGAGTTCTGAGTTACGAGTTCTGAGTTACGAGTTCTGAGTTACGAGTTCTGAGTTCTGAGTTACGTGGTCGCGAGTTCAGTTTTTAGTTCATCGTTCTTCGTTCTTGGTTAATTTGTCTTTTGTCTTTTGTCTTTGCTCTTTGTTCTTTTGTCTTTGTTCTTATTTCATCATCATGCTTTATCCTTCAGATTTCGAACATAAAATAGAATTTATTTCCATCAGGAAAATGCTCAAAGAAAAGTGTATTTCTTCTTTGGGTAAGGAAAAGGTGGATGGTATCTGTTTTTCAACTGATCATGGTCTGATTGAGAAACAATTGAATCAGACGAATGAATTGTTGTGTTTGATGCAGGAATCTGTAGAAGATTTGCCCATAGGTGATTTTTTTGATGTCAGGCATGGCTTGGCAAAAGTGGGTTTGGAAGGTTTGTATTTAGATGAAAATGAAGTCTTTGAGCTTAAAAGGGCGTTGGAGGCAGTACGGAAATTAGTACACTTTATCAGCTCACAGGAGCAAGAAAGATATCCTCATCTGTTTGAATTGATCCAAGGTGTACAATTATTTCCGGAGATTATCAGGAAAATAGACAGTGTTTTAGATAAGTTTGGGGAAATAAAGGATAATGCCTCTTCGGATTTGGGACGCATCCGAAAGGAAATGCACAATGTACAGAGCTCGGTTTCACGTATTTTACAGACGATATTGCGGCAGGCACAAACTGATGGTTTTGTGGAAAAGGATGTGCAACCCACTATGCGGGACGGTCGTTTGGTGATTCCTGTCTCTCCCGGTTATAAGAGAAAGATTTCGGGCATCGTCCATGATGAGTCGGCAACAGGTAAAACGGTGTATGTAGAGCCGGCGCAGGTGGTGGAGGCGAACAACCGCATCCGTGAGTTAGAGGGTGAGGAACGCAGGGAGATCAGGCGTATTTTGATTGAGTTGACCAATTTTCTTCGTCCTTATTTTGATGACATCCTTCAGTCTCAATATTTTTTAGGAAAGATAGATTTTTTGCGCGCGAAATCCCTGTTTGCCATACAGATCAATGCTATCAAACCCAATGTGGACAATAGTTGCATCATTGAATGGAATAAAGCAATACATCCGCTTTTATACCTTTCTTTTCAAAAACAACAGAAAAAAGTTGTGCCATTGGATATAGTCTTGAATGACCAACAACGCATTTTATTGATTTCAGGACCCAATGCCGGTGGAAAATCCGTTTGTCTGAAAACAGTTGCCCTGCTTCAATACATGTTACAATGCGGATTATTGATACCGCTCCATGAAAGCAGTCGTTGCAGCATCTTTAAAAGGATATTTATAGACATAGGTGATGAACAATCCATTGAAAATGACCTATCTACCTACAGCTCGCATTTGCTGAATATGAAATACTTCATACGCAACAGTCAGGCTCAAACGCTTTTGTTGATAGATGAATTTGGAACAGGCACCGAGCCTATGATTGGTGGAGCATTGGCGGAAGCGACTTTAGAACGTTTTAACAACAACCTGGCTTTTGGGGTAATTACCACCCATTATACCAATCTGAAGCATTATGCCGAAGATGCTCAGGGTATTGTAAATGCGGCGATGTTGTACGACAGGCATCATATGCAACCCTTATTTCAGTTGGCAATTGGCAATCCGGGTTCTTCCTTTGCCGTTGAAATTGCGCGTAAAATTGGCTTGCCCGAAGATTTGATTGCAGATGCTGCCGGGAAGGTTGGAGTGGAACATTTGGATTATGATAAGCACCTGCAAGATATTGTCAGGGATAAAAGATATTGGGAGAAAAAGCGGAAGGAGATTAGGCAGAAGGAGAAAAAGTTAGAAGAAACTTTGTCAACTTACGAAAAGCAAATCGAAGAACTTAACAAACAGAAAAAAGAAATCATCCAACAAGCCAGGCAGGAAGCCCAACAACTTTTGGCTGATGCCAACGCCAAAATTGAACAAACCATCCGGCAGATTCGGGAAGTACAGGCCGACAAAGAAAAAACAAAATCTATCAGAGAGGAATTGCGACAATTCAAGGAAAATGTTCAGGAGCAATTGCATAGTGAAATCAAGCCGATAAAAAAAGGAAGAATATCTTCTGCCCACGCATCTGTATCAAAGAAAAATTCTAAAAAAACTGCGGGCTTGCCGGCTGATAAAGCTGAAGAGCTCCAAATAGAAGTAGGTTCACAGGTGCGTTTGAAAGGGCAGCAAACCGCGGGGACGGTGTTGGAGATAAAGAATAAATTAGCAACAGTCGCTTTCGGACAGTTAAAATCAACCGTTAAATTGACAGAGTTGGAATTCATTGCTGGTCGAAAGACAGCCAAGGTCAATCACCAAACCCAAAAGTCGGGGAATGTAATAGAAGATGTTCGTCATCGCAAACTCAACTTTAAGTCAGAGATTGATGTGCGTGGCATGCGCGGTGATGAGGCCCTGCAGGCAGTGATGTATTTCATTGATGATGCCATGATGGTAGGCGTCAAATCAGTCAGGATTTTACATGGCACGGGCACCGGCGCATTGCGACAAATGATTCGGCAATATCTTGGTACAGTGCCTGGTGTTCAGTCGTATCACGACGAACATATACAATTGGGTGGTGTGGGGATTACAGTTGTGATATTGGAATAAAAATATTTTGTTTGTTTATAAAAAAATACTTACCTTTGTCGTTACTAACGTAAAACAATACTATGATAATTTCGTTTGGATCAAAAGAAACTGAAAAGATATGGAGGGGGTAGAACGAAAAATCCGATTATGAGCACTTTAAGAAACATACATCCTGGGGAAATATTATTGGAAGAATTTTTAATTCCTCTTGAAATAACGGCATATCGATTAGCCAAGGACACAGATATTCCTCAAACACGTATTTCGCAAATCCTCAAAGGTAAAAGACGAATTACTGCTGATACTGCAATGAGATTCAGTTCCTATTTTGGCAATACACCTCAATTTTGGTTAGGACTGCAAGCTGATTATGATATTGAAGAAGAAAAAAGAAATAATGCAGCGGTATTTCAAAGGATCAGGCAGCGTAGAAAAACAGCAGAGCAAATGATTTCTACCTGATTTCATGTTTTGAAGAAAATTCTGATGAATGGCAGGTTTAGAAGTCACAGCTTGCAACCTCAAGATGAGGCAGACTCATATTTTATTCTTTTTCCATATTTTGTTTTCTGTATTGTGCTGGCGTAAGCCCATATAATTTACGGAATTTTTTAATGTAATAACTTGAAGAACTAAAGCCTGACTGAAAAGCAATATCATTAATGTCCATATCATGAGAATTGACCAAATGATAAATGCTTTTTTTAAGCTTGATATTCATGATAAACTCATTGGGTGTTTGTCCTGTGATTCCCTTTAGCTTATAGTATAGATTTGTACGACTTAAACATAATTCAGTTGCAAATACATTGACATCAAAGTCAGCGTTGTCAATATTTTTCTCTACGATTTCAGTCGCTTTTTCAAGTAGTTGTTGATCTATTGCATTCGTTGCGACCATGTGTGGACTCAAATCAGGTTGCACAGCATATTTTTTCTGCAACTGTCGTCTGGTGTTGATTAAGTTATTACATCGTGTAACGAGTAATTTTTGATTGAAAGGCTTGACGATATAATCATCCGCCCCGGTTAAAAACCCCTGAATCATATAATCAGCAGCCGTCTGAGCCGTTAATAGCACAATCGGAATGTGCGATGTGTCAAAGTTAGTTTTTAGTTTCGAGCACATTTCGACCCCCGACATCACCGGCATCATCACATCACTTAAAATGAGATCAGGACGATATTTTACTGCCTTTTCAAATCCCTCTTTACCGTTAGTTGCTGTTATTACCTTATAAATTGGACTAAAAATACTTTCCAGCATACCCAAAAGTTCTTCATTGTCCTCAATGATAAGTATAGTTGAACTGCGTGTTTCAGCATCCTCCTGAGAAGAAATAATTTCATTGATGAATCCCTGGTCAGGTACTGCTAACTCTGAAATACATAATCGATCTCTATCTTTCGCAATTGTTTTTTGTTCTTGCGTAAAGTGACTGTCTCCAACCGGTAATTTCACCCAAAATTTACTGCCGCTATTTGGTTTACTGATAACCCCAATATCTCCGTGATGTAATTTAACTATTCCTCTGGCAAGTGCCAAACCTATACCTGAACCATATTGCTTTGTTTGATTATAAGAATTGTTTTCAGCCTGATAGAATCTATCAAAAATCTGTTCTTGTTCTTTTTTGTCGATTCCCACTCCATTATCAATAACAGAAATCACTATGTGATTATCCAGGTCTTCAACCCTTACGGAAATAACACCATTTGTTTTGGTGTAATTAAATGCATTGGATAGAAGATTATAAAAAACTTTTTCCATTTGATTACTATCGAACCAAAGTTTAATGTCAGGGTCTTTATACTCAAAAGAGTAGTTAATACTTCTGGATTGAGCGAGTTCTTTGAATGAAAGATATATCTCATTCAAAAATGGAATTAGATCGTTTTCTGAAACTTTTAACTGTAAAAATCCCTGTTCGTATTTTCTAAAATCAATTAGTTCATTAATCAGTTTTTTCATTCTGTTGACGTTCCGCATTACGTTTAGGAGTTTTCCATAGATGGCTTGCGGAATATTACCCATTTGTAAGATGATGTCAATTTGGTTGATAATAAGGGTCAGAGGAGTCCTGAATTCATGGGAAATATTTGTGAAAAAACGTAACTTGGATTGATTCAACTCTTCAACGTATTCTTTTTCTTTCTTTTCATATTCAAGCGAGGTGCTCAATTGGATTTTAGCAATATAAAAACGAATGATGGTGATGGTAATGACTAATATCACAATAGCATATATGATATAGGCTAATGTTGTTTTATAAAAAGGAGGTAAAACTCTGATGTTTATTGAAGTTTCAGGAAACAATCCGGCTTCTGTTTTGTTTTTACCTCTAAACTTAAGTGTGTAAACACCTGCATTTAGATTGGTGTAGGTTACGCTTTGCTGATAATTGGCATCAATCCAATCTTTGTCGAAACCCTCCAATTGGTATTGAACATCAGTTTTGAGAACATTGATGTAATTGGTTGTCGAAAACAGGATAGTTATAACCGAGTATTGAGGTTTAAGTACGATTTCATCAATGTAGGGCAATGATTGTTCAATAATGGAGCCGTCTCCCGGAATTACTTTTTTATTGTTGACGCGAATCCCGGTAATATTAACATCGTAATCGACCCGGGGCATGTTAAGGTCTTTTTCATTGAATGATACCATTCCATTGATTCCTCCTACGAAAACTTCATTTTTTTCAGTTATATACAGGCTGTTTTCGTTTAGGGCATCAAGAGGAAATCCATTGGCACTATTAAGTACCTGGGATTTTTTTAATTCCGTATCTGTTACCAGTAGTCCGGCATTTGTGGAAATATAAAAATATCCACCGTGTGACTCTTTAAGATCAATGACGTATTTCGAAGGCAGATGTTTGTTAAATTCCTCACATGGCTCGAATTGTTGCGTGTTTTCGTCGAACATAAAAACACCACCTCCGTCGGTACCTGACCAAATCTTATTTTGACTATCTTCATAAAAAAACAGCGCATTATTTTGCAATTCAAATTCAGTAAATTTGTGTGTTTTTATGTTCCACATAAAAATCTTGTTTGAAAAAGCAAACCACATCCTTTTTTTAGAGTCGAGAAATAAATCCGGAATTTCTCGTTTTGACAAATCTACTTCTTCAAACTTCATTGTGGAACAAGTTTCTGTACGCAAGTCAAAAACTCCGATCGAATTTTGAGTGGCAATGTATAGGGTGTCATTATGATGTGTGATTTGTCTGACATGGTTGTCAGGAATACTTTTGGGGTTTTTAGAATTATGTTTAAAAACGGTAAATTTCTTAGTTTGCAGGTTAAGCTTGTTCAGTCCCCCCATATGTGTTCCTATCCATAGATTATTTCTTTTTTTATCCAACCAAAGAGATTTAATCGTATTGGACGATATGCTGTTTTGTTTCTCATTAACTTTATAAGAATGGAATTTATTGGTATTTCTATCAAAGTAGTTAAGTCCGCCTCCATCAGTACCAATCCATAAATTACCCAAAGGATCACCAATCATTCTTCCAACAACCGGGTTACTCAGAGAACCGGCACTATTGCTGTTTCCTCCATAAAACTTAAAAATAGAGTATCTCGGATTAAATAAATCAATACCACCGAAATAAGTTCCTATCCAAATGGTTCCTTGATTGTCATTGATAATAGCCCATACAGAGTGATTGCTGATACCATGCGATACATGACGCTCATACCTGTATAAGGAAAACTTTTCATTCTCTTTATCGGTATTTAATTTACACAGTCCGGTAAATAGACCTATCCAATAATTTCCAAAGTCATCTTCACAAATTGTCCGTACAAAATTATCAGGAATGCTTTTGGGATCGTCAGGGTTATGTTGATAATGGGTGAGATTATTTTCAAAGTCGATCTTGTACAGTCCATTAAAACGTGTACAAACCCAAACATTCTTTTTGCTGTCTTCATACAAATGTACTACAGCGTTTATATTCCATCTCTTTGCAATTTTAAGATTTCTGTCGTACACGATAATACCGTTTGTGTTGGTTGCAACATAAAGTAATTTGTTGCTTGATTCTAAAATAGCGGTTACAGAAACAGTTTTATCTGATAAATGTAAGTGAGTTTTTAATTGATTGATGTCTGAGGGTTGATAGGAAAAAATTGTGTCGGAAGAGGCAAACCATAAATTTTCCTTCCCGTAGGAAATGGTAGAAACATGTTTTCTGCGAATGGTTTTGAATGTCTCGGATTTTAAATCAAAAATCACCAATCCGGATTTGCAGAGCATAAAAAGATGTCCGTTTTTATCTCCACATATCGAACGTATGTTGTTTCCAAACAAAGCAGTAGTGTCATTCGTTACTTGTTTATAAACAGTAATTTCATTCCCATCGTAACGATTTAATCCATCTCGTGTTCCAATCCAAATCAGACCATGTTCGTCTTGATACAGGGCATTTACGGAATAGTGAGAAAGACCGTCGTTCACTGTCAAGTGTTCAAAGTAAGAATTATGGACACCGTTTGCAGCAGACATAATGAATGTGTGCACAATACATATAAAAAATATTGTCTGTTTTTTCATGACGATTTCTTGTAAATTTGAAAATCAGTACAATGATAATAAAAAATAACCGGCTTATAATGGATGTAAATACAGTTCTGAACAAATTTACCATTAATTTGAATACTATTGTTATAGTCGGCAATATCTTCGTTGTATATTTGTACTTAACAGAATTTCTTTATGTTTATGATGACTTAGGTCTAAAAATATGTGAATGAACTTTTTATAAACCCTTATTTTCTTGATGGATATAAATTAAATGCTCCAATTTTTCGGAGTGGACTCAAATATGAAATTCAATAAATGCCATGAAAGTTTTTAATGAAGCTAATATTGCAGAAAAATCGATACCGTTTCAGCGTATCGTGTTATTTGTTTTTTCAGTTTTTTGTTTGGTGTTGACTATTTCTGCTCAAACAAGAATTGTCACCGGTGTTGTAAAGGATGTTTCAGGAGAAGCAATGACGGGTGTTGGGGTAGTGTTAAAAGGTACTACAAAAGGAACCATTACCAACATCGATGGACAATATTCCATTGAAGTTGTTTCAAACAGTGATGTGTTGGAGTTTAGCTTTATTGGATATGAAACGATAGCAAAACAAGTTGATAACCAAAGTGTGATTAATATTATCATGCATGAAGATGTTAAAACATTGGAAGAGCTTGTTGTTGTCGGTTATGGAACACAGAGAAAAAGTGACCTTACCGGTTCTGTGGTTTCAGTGAAAGCAGAGGATATGAATGCAACTCCCACAACAAGCGTTGCCGAAATGTTGAGAGGTCAGGCTGCAGGTGTGGTAGTAACACAAACTTCCGCTCGTCCTGGTGGAACTTCTGATATTTTGATACGCGGGAAGCGGTCGCTGACCGGAGGCAATGCACCTTTGTTCATCGTAGATGGTGTACCCGTAAATAATATTGATGATTTCAACTCTCAGGATATTTTATCTGTCGAGGTGCTAAAAGATGCCTCTTCTCAATCAATATACGGTGCCAGGGCATCAAATGGAGTCATTTTAGTAACGACAAAAAGAGGAGAAGAAAATAAAACTGTAGTAGATTTTTCTGCCTATGTTGGTACGCAACGGGTGAAAAGAAATTTTGAATTTTATGATGGTGATGAATGGGTGCAATTAAAAAGAGAAGCTAACAGATCGTTTCCGGAAGGAGTATATTTAGATGATGCTTCTTTGTTTGGTAATATGTATCAAAATTTAGTTGATAGAAATTACACAGAATGGGAGTCGGAAATGATAAAACCGGCTATACAACAGAAATATGACTTAAGTGTGCGTTCCGGTGGAAAAAACACGCGCATTGCTTCTTCTATAGGGTTTTTTGATCAAAAAGGGATGATCGCTCCGGCTTCGTTTCGAAGAGCCAACTTTAGATTTAATGCAGACCACAAATTTTCAAAAACTTTTTCTTTAAGTTTAAATACAAATTACACATATTCTTTCCAAACGAATGAGGATGATAGTTTCGATAAGTTTATAACACAATCTCCTCTTTTATTACCTTATGATGAAAATGGCGTGCTGCAAAGCATATTGGCAGATTCAAAATGGAATCCCGTTTGGAATAATCAAAACATGCTGAATGAAAGAAAATTAAATCGCTTTTTGTTAAATCTTAATCTTGATTGGGAAATTTTCAAAGGTCTGAAGTATAAGTTAAATGCCAGCATGAATACAAGAGATTCAGAAAGAGGTGTTTATTTGAATTCTTTGCATGAACAAGGAAGTAATACCGAAGGCAAGGCAAGCATTGAACTCGGAAATTATACAGATTATTTGATTGAAAATATTCTGACTTATGATCGCGATATCAATGAGCAGCATAGATTTGATGTCACTTTGGTGCAGAGTGCCAATGCACAACTCAGTAAAAATACTTCTATGGTTGGTTATGGCTTTGCAACTGATGATTTGGGATACAATAATATAGGTGCAGCCTCTAAAACAGATCCTGTTGTACGTTCCATAACACCGCGTAACCTATTATCGTATATGGGACGTTTACGTTATAATATGATGGATCGCTACCTATTTTCTGCTTCAATGCGTATTGATGGGTCTTCTGTTTTTGGTGCTCAGAACAAATGGGGATTTTTCCCTGCCGGTTCTTTTGCATGGAGAATTTCGGAAGAAGAGTTTTTATATGATCAACATTGGCTGTCAAATTTAAAATTACGATTAAGTTATGGTGAGGTTGGTAATCAGGCTGTTAGCCCTTATCAATCACAAGGATTGGTAGATTCATATTTTATGCAATATGGTACAGGGGAACCGCTTGTTGGATATTTGCCCGGCTCACAACTACCAAATCCTAATTTAAAATGGGAAACTACCGGTTCATTGAACAGTGGAATTGATTTTGGATTTTTACGTGATAGAATTAGTGGAACTTTAGAATTTTATCATTCAGTAACACGGGATTTGTTGATGAAACAATCCATTAATGAAATTACCGGTTATACTTCACAATTAACTAATATTGGTTCTGTAATGAACAGAGGGATAGAGTTTTCAGTAAATGCCATTCCTGTGAAGTCCAAAAATTTCACCTGGACATTATTTGCTAACTTCGCGACAAACCACAATGAAATTTTGGCTCTTAATGGAGAATTGGATGAGAATGGAAAGCCGGTAGATGATATTGCCAACAAGTGGTTTATAGGATATAATGTAGATGCTTATTATGATTATCAATTTGAAGGTATTTGGCAGTTGGATGATGAAATACCTGATTTCGGACCTAATTATTTGCCGCAACCCGGAGATATCAAAGTAAAGGATGTGGATAAAGATGGGCTGATTACTCCGGATGATAGAATTATCATAAACAGGAGTCCAAAGTGGACAGGTTCATTGGGTTCGTCTGTTGCATGGAAAGGCATTGAATTTAGTTTTGATTTTTATACGGTACAAGGTGTCATTAAATCAAATGCTTATTTGTATGATTCTAATTCCGGGGGTGATTTACATGGCAGGCTGAATGGAATTAAAGTAGATTACTGGACGTTGGAAAATCCATCCAACACAGCACCCCGACCACGTGATGCTACCATCACTTATTTTTCTTCTTTGGCTTATCAGGATGCTTCTTATGTACGCCTAAGGAATATATCTCTTGCTTATGATTTTCCTTCGAAATTATTGAAAGATATTCATATGAGTAAGTTAAGAGTGTATGCAACAGCGACAAACTTGTGGACTCATACCAACTTTTTATCCTACAGCCCTGAACTATCTGCCGGAAGCTATCCGGAACCTAAAACTTTACTTGTCGGCTTGAATGTGTCATTTTAATAGTATTAAACTAACAATTTAATCATGAAAAAATATATTTATACTACGATATTCTTTTTTACACTTTTATTCATATCATGTGAAGATTTTTTACAAGAAAAAGTGTACACGCAAATTACCAGTGACTATATTGTTTCTACACCATCCGGGATGGCTAGTGCAGTGTTGGCAATGTATAATAAAGACCGGGAAATTTTTAGAAATAATAGTGATACGGAAACTACACTGTGGACGAATATGTTGATGGGTGATGATATTTCTGTGCCACGTGCCGGAAATGGAGTTCCACAGTTTGGAAGATTGGCAAATCTACAAGGATCTACCGGAAATGTGGGTAGATTATGGCGACATATGTATGCTATTGTTGGATATGCCAATTTGGTTATCGATGCATCACAGCGGGTTGACATGACAGACCCTGTTGCCATACAGGCTCTTGCAGAAGCTCGTGTCTTCCGGGCTCATGCATATTTTTGGCTGATTCGGAAATTTGACCGGATTTATCTGAATACACGTGTGACTACTCCGGAGAATGTCAATGACTCAATCGTTTACACTCCTGCTGATCCCGATGATGTTTTTGCGTTGATTAATGAGGATTTAAATTATGCCATTGATCATCTTTCATGGGAAACCTCTCAGCCCGGCAGATTTACTCAAGGTGCTGCCAGACATATCAAAGCCAAAGTAGCAGCCTGGTTGAAAGACTGGCAGGAAGTTGGAAATCAAGTGAATATAATTGACCAAAGTGGATTTTATAACTTGGTAAGTCTGGAGGAGATTTTTGGAAGTGCAGATTTAAATCATAGTGAAGCGATTTTGGTATCGCAGTGGAGTAAAGGGATTGGTGGATGGTATATTAATCCAAATACTGGTACAACATCCGGTCATCGTATGCCTTTGCATTTTACGCCTAATTATCATCAGGAACAAGGTATGTTAATGGATTTTGAATCCGGTGCTTATCCTTGGGGACGGTTATTCCCTAACGATCATTTGTTGAAAATGTATGATCAGGCTAAAGACAGGAGATATCAGGTCTTTTATAAACATACATGGCATTATAATAACCCGGCAGGATTGCCACGAGGTAAAAAATTGGGCGATCCGTTAGTTCCTGTTAATCAAGCTCAATATTTAAATCTTCATCCTGCATGTACAAAATATAATGATTCTTACACCCGTCTGAGACCTGATGAAACGCAGTCATTCAAAGATATTATCATATACAGATTGGCGGAAACATATTTAATGGGTGCAGAAGCTTATTATCATTTGGGAAAAACTGACAGTTTATCATACTATTATAATAAAACCTGGGAACGTGCAGGAAATGCAAAATTTACCGGAACGATTACATGGGATATGATTGCTGATGAACATGCTCGTGAACTGGCTCTGGAAGGTGACCGATGGTTCTTTTTGAAGAGGAATGGATTGTTGATAGAAAATATCCGAAAGTACGGCGGAGAATATATTGAAAAAAAAGGAGTTGTGTTGATGAATGATACGCTGATAAGAGAAAATGTACAACCACATCATGTTCGTCTTCCTATTCCTCAGGCACAGATTGATATTATGGGAAAGGAAAATTTTCCTCAAAATGAAGGATATAATTAAAGGTAATAGGTCGTAAGCCTACACTGAATATTTTTGATAATTGATTTTTTATGTTTGGTTTTTAAAATGTATTATTATGAAAAAGAAACTTTTTACTACATTAATGATGGTATGCCTTTTTGCTGCTGCCGGAACACTTCAGGCTCAGTTGCTTTTAGAAGAATATTTTGATTATGACGCCGGCCGTCCTTTGATTTTGGATGCTATTGAAAGTTCAGATAACTATGATGGTGTTACCGGTTGGTCAACACAAAACAACAGTAAATCCGGAATTAATTGTTTTGACATTGTAGAGGGTCCTTTAACCTATGATGGATACATTGGTTCTGGAATTGGCAATTCAGTCAGATATAATGGAGATGATGGACAAGGCCCTTTTAAACTTTTTTCAGAGAATGTAAATAACGACTCAACAGTGTACATATCATTTTTGGTTAAGTTTTCCGGTGATGAGACAGTTACAGGAGGGGATTATTTTTTAGGAATAAAAATGGAGCCCTCAGCAACCAGTACCAATTGGGGAGGTCGTATCTATGCCGCGGTGGATCCCGTATATGCAGGTGAAGAAGTAAGCTTGGGCATCAACAAGTTAAGTGGTGGAACAACTACTTGGGTTAATTCAGCAACCGGACCTTTCTTGCCGGCTAATACTACACATCTTTTAGTGATAAAATACTATGTAGGTATTTTGAATGGTTCTTCTGCTGCTGAAGAAGAAGGAAATTATGACGATATTATGTCTCTTTATATTAATCCTGATCCTGCAGTCGGAGAGCCTGAAACACCGGATCTCATTCATCAGGATGCCAGCCAAAAAGATATTTATCGTTATGCCTCATCGGGTAAAGTGATTGGTGGAGCAAGAGGCATATATCTCCGTCCTTCAGTTATGGGAAATGCACCGGTTTATCAAATTGATGGCATTCGTGTAGGATTAACCTGGGAAGACGTGTTGCCTGCGTCCAATAGTCTAAAAAATGTATCTGCGAAAAACTTCTCTTATCACGTTGACAACAAAATAATTGAAGTATCAGCTTCCGAATTTGATTACAGTTCTTATGTGTTAACAAACTTAGCCGGTCAAGCCGTTTTATCAGGTTCGCTGCAAAGTGATTCAGGCAAAATTGATGCTTCCAAATTAAATACAGGTATTTATATCCTGAATTTAAAAGGTAATCAACAAGCATCTGCTAAAATTATAATCCGATAAAATTATAATGTGCTGATGTGATTAATGTATCAATAAAATGATAATAATCTTTAAGTTTCTAAATTGTTAAATAAGCACCATTACCTTTTGAATTGATCCATTGGCATATTAGCACATTTTTTTAAATTATCATGAAAAAATTCTTCACATATATTTCATTCTTGCTTTTGGCAGTTTCCGGGTTTCTTTCGGCACAGACTGTTGAACAGAGATTAATTCCTGTGGATGATGTTTATGTGTATAAAGACAACACCATTCGTGGGATGGAACCGTTTTTAAAAACGTATCATTCAACTGCCGGTTCGCAATATCGTCGCATTAGTTTTCTGAAGTTTGATATTTCCTCTTTGTCACCCTTTGTACAGTCGGTTAAATTACGGCTTTACACGGATGGTTTCTCTGCGGGAGGGGATAATGCGCATCAGTTTGATTTATATCCGGTTGCACTGAATACCTGGGCGGAAGATGACGTTACATTTCTAAATCATCTCGAAAAGATGGGACCGTACATTAATACTCCTCTTTTGAGTTCATATGCGGTACCTGCCGGGCAGGCTTTTGAGCCGCAATACATAGAATTTTCCGGAGAAAATCTTATGAAATACCTTGCCGATTCATTGGCTGAAGGTAAGCAGTTTATCTCCATTCGTATGAGGGAGAAATATGTGGTGAAGAAAGGTGGTTCAGCGGTAATAGTTGATTTTCATTCCAAAGAACACACAAGTGGATTTGCACCGGAACTTGTTGTTGAGGAGAAAGATGTTGAAAACTTGAGAGCATCCGAAATCAGTATTGATGGAGTTCCACTTGCCACTTTCAGTGAAACACAATACAAATATGTTTATTGGTTGCCTTGGGATGCGACTGAGATACCAACGGTTTCGGGAGTAGCGAAATATGAAGATACGACAATTAGTGTTGAGCAAGCGGCGTCACTCGATGGAACAGAAAAACAACGCACAGCGAGAATCAATATACAAAAAGGAGCTGATGTGCTGACATATAAGGTAGTGTTTGAATTGTTACCTCCACCCACTGATGCCAGACTAAATTCTATTTCAGTTGATGGAAAGGATTTAGAGTTTTTTGATAAAGATGAATGTTCATATAAAGCATATCTCCCATACAATGTTTCTTCTCCACCTGTTGTTGAAGTTCAGACTTTTGATCCGGAAGCATCCGCATCAGTTGATCAGGCAGTTGAATTATCGGATAATGAATCCGACCGTACAGCAGTAATTCAGGTAACTTCGGCAAATGGACAGGAACACAAAACCTATCAGGTAATTTTTGAGAAATTGCCCGAGTTGGATATTGTCCTTGCCATTGGGCAGTCGAATATGGCAGGCAGAGCGCCATATGCTGATTTATCAGATCCAATGGATAGCGTATTTTTACTCACTCCGGCAGGTGAAGTGGAAATTTCATCCAACCCGATGAACAAGTATTCCAATATTCGTAAAGACCTTAGTGTACAAGGATTGTCACCCGCATATAAATGCGCATTAACCTTACGGGATTATCTTAAAAAGCCGGTTTGTTTTGTAGTAAACGCACAAGGAGGTTCTTCAATAACTTCATGGTATCAACCCGGAAAGTCGAATTACGATGCAACAATAAAACGTGCTAAAGAAGCGCAAAAATTTGGTAAAATCAAGGCGATTATATGGCATCAGGGGTCGGCAGATAATTCCGCGGGACTTACAGATAATTTCGCAAGTTACAAAATAAATCTTGCCAAGATGGTTCAAAATTTCAGGACAGACCTTGATGATGCGGATATCTTATTTGTTACCGGAGAGTTGTCAAGAAGACCTGATTTTGAGGAGTTTAATGCGCAAGTGGTACATACAGTAGCGACTTATATTCCTAATTCTGATTATGTTTCGACAGAGGGAACCGAATTACTGTCAGACGGAGTGCATCTTGATGCTCCAAGTAACCTAATTTTGGGCGAGCGATATGCTGACAAAGTTATACAGCATGCATATGGTGGAACGTCGGGTACAAATACGGAAGAGGAAAAGAATTTTTTTTTAATACGAAAAGAAGGTGAGGTAATAAACATTCAAAATAAAGATTGTTTCCCCGCTCAATTTAATATAGCCGATTTTTCGGGACGTGTGTTGCAAAACGGAAACCTGCAAGCCGGGCAATCTGTGAAAATTCCGGTTAATAAAGGTGTTTATGTATTATCTTTTAATGTAAATCAAACGAATCAAATAAAAAAAATAATAATTCACTAAAAATTTATTCACTTTAAAAATTATAATTATGAAAACAAATTTACGTAACAAAACAATGTTTGCCTTGCTAATGGCATTCGGAATTATTACTGGTGTAGTGGCAGCAGGGTCGGTTATTGAAACTACGGTATTTTCGGATAACTTCAACAGGGTTGATATTTCTCCCGGAGGTAGTCCAGAAGTAACGTACACAACGACAGTTACCGGCACGGCTGTGCCGATTATACAAGACGGTGACTTATTAAGATTACCCAATGTGAGTGATGAAAATGCGCGGTCACAAGTGATGGCCGGTTTAGCTGATTACAATTCCCCGTTCAATTCAAAATTGAATAGTATTGAAGCGGATTCCCTGGTTTGGAGATTTAATATACGACAAAACTATAATGGTCGTCTAACCGGTATTGATGATGCTTCTAGCAGGGGAATTGGAGTAGTATTGGTTGCCAGTTCCTCTGATTTATCTGTTGCCAATGGTTATGCAATTATTAATGGTGGAGCTTCCCCTATAGATTATCGTCTGGTTAAATTTAGTAACGGACTCACCAATGGAGATAATATAACGATATTACAACATGGGCAAACTCTGACAGATAATAGAGTGTATATGAGTGTTAAATTGGTATATCTTCCTTCATCAAATACCTGGAAATTATACGATAGGATTGATGGACCCGCTTCCGGAGGATCTTTTTCGGAACCGCTTACAAATACGGGATATGTGTTGGCAGGGTCTGTTGTTGACAACACCCACACGAGTTCAGATATGAGTTGTTTTGGCTTTACGCATAAGTATTCAGGCAAAACCACTTTTAATTTCTGGGTAGATAATTTTAGTGTAAAAACTTATGAAACAGATATGAGTGTGGGAATCAGTGTAAATAAAAATCAGTCATCGGTTAATTGGAATTACATCCATGGTGGAATTCAAATTACTGCTCCTGCTGCATTGCTTACTCTGTATGATTTAACCGGTTCTGTTGTAAAGAGCGTTCAGGTTAAAAATCAGGCAGACATACATATTGCCAATCCCGGAATATATGTAATGAAGGTGCAATCTCCAAATGGGGAAACAAGTATAGAGAAAATATTGGTTAAGTAAAGTCCATCAGTATCTTATCTGTGGAAAATGGAAAAATAATGTGGATGAAACTATTCTGAAGGTCAAACTTACTGACGGAGAGTTGAGGATTGAAAAAATATGATTTGGCAACTTGAAAAGTATTCTAAAAAACGAATGTTTATGTATTTAAAAACAGGTTTATTGGTACTATTGTTCTACTTATCAGGGACATATTTATTTGCTCAATCCTCAGCACTTCTGTTGGAAGAAAACTTTGAATATGTTTCCGGGACAGATTTGGCAGGCCAGGGCGACTGGGTACAAGGAAAGGCAGAAACCAACAGAGTGACGGTCTCAGAACAGGGTTTAAGCTATACAGGTTACCCTGGGTCGAATGTTGGATTGGCTGCTCATTTTTCCCCGTTAAGCGACCGGGTTCAGAAAAATTTTACCGGAACATTAACCGGCTCGTATTATTATTCATTTTTGATTAATGTGAGTTCTGCAAGGAGTGGGGAGTTTTTTGCAGGTTTCTTCAGCCAAAATGCCTTTAGAGGCAGGATTTATTTAAAAGCTGACGGAGATGGATTTCAGTTTGGACTGGTCAAAACCACTACCGGTACAGTAACTTATACTTCAGGTACACCTTACCAGTTTGGTACTACTTATCTGGTGGTTGTCCAATATGATTTTGTTTCCGGCAGTACAAATGATCAGGTTAGTTTGTTCATTGATCCGGATTTAGAAGCTTCAACACCCGGACCTCCGGTTGTGGGACCATTGTCTGATGCAGGGAATGATGTATCTGCCAATGTCTTTGCCATGCAGGCCCGCAATAATTCAGGTGTTTTTACAATAGATGCTGTGCGAATAGCTGCCAGTTGGGATGCCATTACAGGAAAGGATATGGAAAGCCATTATTTGGAGTTACCACGTTTTATCAGTTCCGATATGGTACTTCAGCGTGATATTCCTTTGAAATTGCATGGGTGGGCTGCTCAGGGAGATACGGTCCTTGTTGAATTGGTACGCTCAGATTCGGTATATACAGATTTGGTTGAAGTGAATGCAGATAATAAGTGGGAAGTTGAATTGCCTGCTCAGGCAGTTTCTACTGAACCCTGTCAATTAAAATTCAGTATAAAAGGATATTCGGAAACCTTGCAAGCGTTCGACAATATTTTAATTGGTGATGTATGGTTTGCCGGAGGACAATCGAATATGGAGAAAAAGGTCAATCATTTATTAGAGGCGGATACATACATCAGTGAAGCTGACAATTATTCTCAGATTCGTTCTTTCCGGGCAGCTTACAATCTTCAGAATGAACCATCTGACAGGGTAAGCGGATCATCTTCTCCCTGGTTTGTATGTAACAGCAGTAAGGTGGCAGATAATGTTTCGGCTGTAGCTTATGTGTTTGCACGTGAAATCCATGAAAAAACCGGAATACCCATCGGAATCATGCAAGCCTACAGAGGTGGTACGGAAATAGAAACATGGATCAGTCCCTGGAAATTGGCTGAACCGGAGTATTGTATAATTCAGGGTAGGAATGATTTTTTGACAGCCGGT